>Ga0196960_10000021_pt1 | contig 56158 bp, 53 predicted proteins | sample S3v_5metaG_FD_183187 | JGI IMG/M metagenome (GOLD analysis project Ga0196960, IMG submission 183187) | Soil microbial communities from Anza Borrego desert, Southern California, United States - S3+v_5 | ecosystem: Environmental > Terrestrial > Soil > Desert | place: USA: California | collected...
CGGGACCCAGGCCCGGTGCGGCCCACGGCGGCAAGACGGCCGCGGCCCCGTCGAGGAGTGCGACCGGCCTCAGCGGTGGGCCGCCCTCACCCGGCGGGAGTCACGAACGGTGCGAGGGCCCGCGCGGCGAGCCCTGGGGTGCCTCCCCGCCCACCGGTCATCCGTGACCATGCCCGGCCGGCTGCGGGCGACCGCTGCGGCGGTGGAACCCGCGGGTCCCGGAGCGCGGGCAGGGCTCAGGGCCGCTCCGGGGTCGCCGGGTGCCGGGACGACGGCTTCGGTGACCGGTCCGGCGGTTCCCACGGGTGCCGCGTCCTTGGCCGCCTCGGCCGGCGGCCGGGCGGCGACGGGCCCCTCGCCGGGGCGGTGATGAGGTGCGGGTGTTTCCCGGTCACGACAACACGCCGTATACGGCCGGGCCCCGTCGTCCCGCGGGCCGCGGCCGCGTCGTCGTGGCGGTGGATCTCGAAGGAGCACTCGTGCGCTCCGGACTGCTTCTGCGGCTGATCGGCCGCCGGTACGGCACCCGTGACGCCTGCGGACAGGTCACGCGGGAGGTGCTGTCCGGCGGAGCCGGGCCCCGTGTTCCGGAGAAGGGGCTGGGCGGGCTGATGCCCATGGATACGCAAAAGACCAGTTAACGCGCCGGAAAAACTTCCGCCCTAACGTGCAATACCTGGCCGCGGAATCCTCTTCATCGTTCAACAGAGTGTTGAAGGCGGGATAGGGTCCCGCTGCGCCCGGGGCAGGTACCGGGCGGAAGAAGAAGAGGGTGGAAGCGTGCAACTGACTCCGCACGAACAGGAACGCCTGCTCATCCATGTGGCGGCCGATGTGGCAGAGAAGCGCAGGGCGCGCGGACTGCGGCTGAATCACCCCGAGGCGATCGCGCTGATCACTTCACACCTTCTGGAGGGCGCGCGCGACGGCCGGACCGTGGCCGAACTGATGGCCTCCGGCCGGAAGGTCCTCACCCGCGACGACGTCATGGACGGCATCCCGGAGATGATCCACGACGTCCAGGTCGAGGCCACCTTCCCGGACGGCACCAAGCTGGTCACCGTCCACGATCCGATCGTCTGACGGGGGACAGCCGATGATTCCCGGAGAGATCCTGTACGCGGAGGGCCTGGTGGCGCTCAACGAGGGGCGCCCCGTCACCCGGCTCACCGTCCTCAACGCCGCGGACCGCCCTGTCCAGGTCGGTTCGCACTACCACTTCGCCGAGGCCAACACCGGCCTGGACTTCGACCGCCGTGCCGCCCGCGGACTGAGGCTGAACATCGCCGCCGGCACCGCTGTGCGCTTCGAACCCGGCATTCCCGTCGACGTCGAACTCGTCCCGCTCGCAGGTCTGCGCATCGTCCCCGGACTGCGCGGCGACACCGGAGGTCCCCTCGATGCCTGAGCTCAGCCGTCCTGTGTACGCCGATCTGTTCGGGCCCACCACCGGCGACCGCATACGGCTCGCCGACACCGATCTCGTCGTCGAGATCGAGGAGGACCGCTCCGGTGGCCCCGGGCGGTCCGGTGACGAAGCAGTGTTCGGCGGCGGCAAGGTGATCCGTGAATCGATGGGCCAGGCGCGGACCACCCGTGCCGAAGGAGCCCCCGACACGGTCATCACCGGCGCCGTCATCATCGACCACTGGGGCATCGTCAAGGCCGACATAGGTATCCGCGACGGCCGGATCACGGGGATCGGCAAGGCCGGCAACCCGGACACGATGGACGGTGTCCACCCCGACCTGGTCATCGGACCCGAGACCGAGATCATCGCGGGTAACGGCAAGTTCATCACCGCCGGGGCCATCGACGCGCACGTCCACTTCATCTCGCCGACCCTCGTCGACCAGGCGCTCTCCTCCGGGATCACGACCCTCGTCGGCGGAGGCACGGGCCCGGCCGAAGGCTCCAAGGCCACGACGATCACCCCGGGCCCCTGGCACCTCGCCCGGATGTTCGAGGCGCTCGAGGGCTATCCGGTGAACATCGGACTGCTCGGCAAGGGCAACACGATGTCGCGTGAGGCCATGCACTCCCAACTGCGTGCGGGAGCCCTGGGGTTCAAGATCCATGAGGACTGGGGCGCGACCCCCGCCGTCATCGACGCCTGCCTGAGCGTGTGCGAGGAGACGGGTGCCCAGCTCGCCATCCACACGGACACGCTCAACGAGGCCGGGTTCGTCGCCGACACACTGGCCGCGATCGCGGGGCGCTCCATCCACTCGTACCACACCGAAGGTGCGGGCGGCGGGCACGCTCCCGACATCATCAGCGTGGTCTCGGAGCCGAACATCCTGCCCAGCTCCACCAATCCGACACGGCCGCACACCCTCAACACGATCGAGGAACACCTCGACATGCTGATGGTCTGCCACCACCTCAACCCCACGGTGCCGGAGGACCTGGCCTTCGCCGAGTCCCGGATCCGGCCCTCGACGATCGCGGCCGAGGACATCCTCCATGACCTCGGAGCCATCTCGATCATCTCCTCGGACTCCCAGGCGATGGGCCGCATCGGCGAGGTGATCCTGCGTACCTGGCAGACCGCCCATGTGATGAAGCGGCGGCGTGGAGCGCTCCCGGGCGACGGCAGCGCCGACAACCACCGGGCACGTCGCTATGTCGCCAAATACACCATCAACCCGGCGGTGGCCCAGGGCCTGGACCGGGAGATCGGCTCCGTCGAGACCGGCAAGCTCGCCGATCTCGTGCTGTGGGACCCCGCCTTCTTCGGTGTCAAGCCGCAGACCGTGTTCAAGGGCGGGCAGATCGCCTACGCGCAGATGGGCGATGCCAACGCCTCGATCCCCACCCCGCAGCCCGTGATGCCCCGCCCGATGTTCGGGGCCGTGGGACGGGCTCCCGCGGCCAACTCCCTCAACTTCGTGTCCTCGTCCGCCGTCGAGGCCGGGCTGCCGGAGCGTCTGGGGCTCGGCAAGCAGTTCGTGCCGATCACCAGCACCCGCGGCATCACCAAGTCGGACATGCGGGAGAACGACGCCCTGCCCCGGGTCCAGGTCGACCCCGACAGCTTCGCGGTCACCATCGACGGTGATCCGGTCGAACCCGCCCCTGCCGCTGAACTCCCCATGGCGCAGCGCTATTTCCTCTTCTGAGACACAGGACAGCACTTCATGACGACACGCGCAGCCCTGCTCGTCCTCGCAGACGGCCGGTTCCCCGCCGGTGGCCACGCCCACTCCGGTGGCGCCGAACCTGCCGTCAAGGCAGGACGGATCAGGAACGCCCAGGACCTGGCGGAGTTCTGCCTGGGCCGGCTGCACACCACCGGGCTCACCTCGGCCGCCCTGGCCGCCGCGGCGGCCCAGGGCCTCGACCCGCTTGCACTCGACGAGGCCGCCGACGCACGGACGCCCTCGCCCGCGCTCAGGAGCGTCGCACGCAAGCTGGGCCGGCAGCTGATGCGGGCGGCGCGAGCCACCTGGCCCAGCCCCGAACTGGCCGCGCTCGCCGAAGCCCGGCCACGCGGCGCCCACCAGCCCGTCGTACTCGGGCTCACGGCGCGCGCCGCAGGGCTGGGGCCCGCCGACGCCGCACACTGCGCCGCCTACGAAGCGGTCAGCGGCCCGGCCACCGCCGTGGTCCGACTGCTGTCCCTGGATCCCTTCGAGGCCACCGCGGTCCTCGCCCGGCTCGCACCCGCCCTCGACCAGGTCGCCGCCCAGGCCGCCGAGGCCGCGCGGCACGGCATCGAGGCGCTGCCCGCCTCCTCAGCTCCGCTGCTCGACATCTCGGCCGAGGAACACGCCGTCTGGCCGGTCCGCCTGTTCGCGTCCTGAACTGAACCTCCCCACCTCACCCCATCCGTCCTCATCCGGAGTCGCACCCATGCATCTCGACCACGCACACGACGCTCCCGCGGCCGTCAGCGCCGACGCCACCCGCCCCGACGGCGCCCGTCGCGCGCTGCGCATCGGCCTGGGAGGCCCGGTCGGTTCAGGCAAGACGGCCACCGTCGCCGCCCTCTGCCGCGCCCTGCGCGACCGGCTCTCCATCGCCGTCGTCACCAACGACATCTACACCCGCGAGGACGCCGCCTTCCTGCTGCGCAACGCCGTGCTGCCGCCCGAGCGCATCCAGGCCGTCGAGACCGGCGCCTGCCCGCACACCGCGATCCGCGACGACATCTCCGCCAACCTCGAAGCAGTCGAGGACCTGGAGGACGCCGTGGGCCCCCTCGACCTGATCCTCGTCGAATCGGGTGGCGACAATCTGACCGCCACCTTCTCCAAGGGGCTCGTCGACGCCCAGGTCTTCGTGATCGACGTCGCGGGCGGTGACGACATCCCGCGCAAGGGCGGCCCGGGTGTCACCACCGCCGACCTGCTCGTGATCAACAAGACCGACCTCGCCCCCTATGTAGGCTCCGACCTCGACCGGATGGCCCGCGACGCCGCCGCGCAACGCGGCGAGCTTCCCGTGGTGTTCACCTCCCTGACCGGCGCCGACGGTGTCGCCCCCGTCGCCGACTGGGTGCGGGCGCGGCTCGCGGACTGGGCCGCGTGAGCGTCGCGGCCACCGCCCGGATCACGGCGGTCGCCGACGGGCGGGGGGCCACGGCGCTTCCGGTGCTCGAGAGCGACGGTCCGCTCGCCCTGCGCCGGACCCGGTCTCCGGAGGCCGGGTGCGCGCGTGTCACCGTGGTCGGCGCGATGAGCGCGCCCCTCGGCGGCGACCGGCTCACGATCGAGGTCCGGGCGGAGGACGGCGCGCGGGTGACGGTGGACTCCGCCGCCGCCACGGTGGCGCTGCCGGGGGCCGGCCCGGACGCCGGCCCCGCTTCGTACGACGTGCGGCTGAGCGTGGGGGAGGGGGCGCAGCTCCGCTGGCTCCCCGAACAGCTCGTCTCCGCGTGCGGAAGCGAACTCGACATGACCACACGGGCCGAACTCGCCGGAACCGCACGCCTGGTGCTTCGCGAGGAACAGGTTCTGGGCCGGCACGGCGAACACACCGGGCGGCTCTCGACCCGTCTGACGGTGCACAGAGCAGGACGGCCGCTGCTCGACCAGCAACTGGCGTACGGTCCGGGAGCACCCGGAGGCTGGGACGGCGCGGCCATCCTGGGCGGCCACCGGGCGGCCGGGCAACTGCTCCTGGTCGACCCCGCGTTCGACGGCGGCCTCCCCGCGCCACGCCTGCTCGGCCCCACCGCCGTGCTGACTCCGCTGGCCGGCCCCGCCGTTCTGGTGACGGCCGTGGCCGCCGACGCCCGGCTGCTGCGAGCCGTACTGGACGAGGCGCTGGAGGGGCTTCTGACGGAGTCCGAGCACCTGCGGGCGGGGTGAGTTCGCTCAGCGGGACAGGGAGCCCCGGTTATTGGTTCGGTAAAGAAACCTGCGTACGCCCTGTTCCCGGCAACCTCACAGACGAAAGGATCCGCCTGGACACATGAACCAACGTGCCGCCACCGCGGCGCGTCACCCAGGGGGAGGTTCCACTTGAGGCGCACAGCGATGCTCGCTTCGGCCGGCACTCTGATCGCGGGCACACTCATAGCGGGGGCGACAGCCGCACCTGCCGCCGGTGCCGACAGCCGGCACCGCGGCGGCCAGGAGGCGCGTGGCGTCCAGATCGCCGCGGCCCGGGCCGCGAAGGCGGGTATCGACTGGACGGACTGCCCGGCCGACTGGGCGATCACCGCACCCATCCAGTGCGGGTGGGTGAGCGTACCGCTGGACTACGGCAAACCGAACGGGAAGCAGATCAAGCTCGCGGTCGACCGGCACGTCAGCACGGGTACGAAGAACGAGCGCCAGGGCGCACTCGTCTACAACCCCGGAGGCCCCGGTGCCTCGGGCATGGCGTTCCCGAAGCGCGTCGTCACCAAGAACCCGCTCTGGACGAAGACCGCGAAGGCATACGACTTCGTCGGCTTCGACCCGCGCGGGGTCGGCCACTCGGCGCCGATCTCCTGCATCGACCCGCAGGAGTTCGTGAAGGCCCCGAAGGCCGACCCGGTGCCGCACAGCGAGGCCGACAAGCGGGCGCAGCGCAAGCTCGCCGCCGAGTACGCCGCCGGATGCGCCGAGCGCAGTGGCGAGATGCTGCCGCACATGACCACGCCCAACACCGCCCGTGACCTGGACGTCATCCGCGCCGCGCTCGGTGAGAGGAGGCTCAACTTCCTGGGTGTCTCCTACGGCACCTACCTGGGCGCGGTCTACGGCACGCTCTTCCCGTCGCACGTACGCCGCATGGTCGTCGACAGCGTGGTCGACCCGGCGAAGGACAACATCTGGTACGAGGCCAACCTCAACCAGGACATCGCCTTCCAGACACGCTGGAACGACTGGAAGGCGTGGGTCGCCGAGAACGACGCGGCCTACCACATCGGTGACACGCCCGAGAAGGTCGAGCAGGCATGGCTGACGCTGCGGGCGGCGGCCAGGAAGAACCCGATCGGCGGTGTCGTCGGCCCCGCCGAACTCATCGGTTTCTTCCAGGGCGCGCCGTACTACGACTCCGCCTGGGCGCCCACCGCCCAGGTCTGGAGCGACTACCTGGGCGGTGACACCCAGGCGCTGCTCGACGCCGCGGCACCCGACCTGTCGGACACCGCGGGGAACATCCGCTCGGAGAACAGCAACGCCGTGTACACGGCGGTCGAGTGCGCGGACGCCAAGTGGCCCACCAGCTGGAGGAAGTGGGACCGCGACAACACCCGGCTGCACAGGGACCACCCGTTCATCACCTGGGCGAACGCCTGGATGAACCTGCCGTGTGCGACCTGGTCGACCGAGCAGCAGACCCCGCTGGAGGTCCGCACGGGCAAGGGCCTGCCTCCGGTACTGATCGTGCAGTCCACGCGCGACGCCGCCACCCCGTACGAAGGCGCCGTCGAGCTGCACAAGCGCTTCAAGGGCTCCCGTCTCATCACCGAGGAGGGCGCCGGCTCGCACGGTGTCACCGGCCTGGTCAACCCCTGCATCAACGAGCGGGTGGACACCTACCTGCTCACCGGGAAGACGGACCGGCGCGATGTGACGTGCACTCCGCACGCCACGCCGAAGCCGTGATCACCACCTGACGTGAGCGGGCGGCCGATGAAGTCCGGCGGCCGCCCGCTCACCCCCCGGCCCGTGCCGCCTGCTCACCCCCGGCCCGTGCCGCCCGTTCGCCTCCGGTCCGTGCCCCCGCTCACCTCCGGCCGGGTCCGGGCCTCCTCACGCCTTCCGGTCGTGCCGCTCCAGCCAGGCGTCCTCCGCCGCGTAGTCGAAGAGCCCCTCGCCGTAGTTGCGCACCATCTTCGGGAAAGCCTGCCGCCAGTCGCGGCCGTCGAGCTGTGCGGCGAGCCATGCGACGGTCTGCGGCAGCGACTGGACATACCCCGTCACCGGGCGGTATCCCAGCTCCCGTTCGGCGGCCGACATGTCGTAGACGACGGGGTGCGCCCCGCTCCACGGTGTCTCCCCGATCCCGCCCTCGGGCGGCGCGCCCGCCACCAGCACCGTCTCGGTCTCCAGACCCAGCACCTCGTCGACGGCCGTCCCGATCTCGGCGACGGTCGGTGCCTGCGGATCCCCCGCGTTGAGCACCCGGGAGGCCGGCCGGAGAGCGGCGAGCCGCACCAGCTCGGCGACGTTGGACACATGAACCGGATGGAAGCGGCTGGCCCCCTCGTACGCCAGGACCCGCCGCCGGCGTCCGTCCAGCAGACGCTTCACGAAGTACAGCTCACGCGGTGTGCGGCAGTGCTCCCCGTGCACCGCTCCCGCCCGCAGCAGCGTCACCGGCAAGGCGTCGCCGGCCGCGAGCAGTTCCCGCTCCAGTGCGATCTTGCGTGTCCCGTACGTCGCGTCCCCGGGGGTGACCGTTCGCTGGGCCTCCGAAACAGGTACCGGGTACTCAGGGAAGCCGTCCGGCTCGTCCTGTGTGTCGAAACTCCGGCCCCGCTCGTCCTCGTACACCGCGCCGCTGGAGATGACGACCGCGGACCCGACCCGGTCCGCCAGCCCCGTCAGCTGTGCGGCGTGCTCCCGGCCGAAGGCGACCATGTCGACCAGGGCGTCGCAGCCGTCGCCGAGCGCGGCAGCCAGAGCGCCTTCCTCATCGCGATCGACTGCGACGGCGTGGACGCCGTCCCCCCAGGCGCCGTCACGGCCGCCACCACGGGAGAACGCTGTCACCTCCCAGCCGTCCTCGGCCAGAGCGCGCACCGCGGCCCGGCCGATCTGTCCCGTGGCGCCCAGCACGCATGCTCGTCCTCTGCTCATGCGAGCCACGCTACGGCCGCCTCAACCGCAGGGACAGGGATATCGGCCGAGAGCAGATTCCCCGCTCAGCGTGGCCGCCGCGGGAACTTCTTGGCCTCCTCGGCCTGCGCCGCCTTCGCCTTGACCGCGTACTCGTCGACGTACTCCTGGCCGGAGAGACCGAGAATGGCGTACATGATCTCGTCCGTGACCGCCCGGATCGCCGCCTTCTGGTCCTCCAGGCCGGCATAGCGGGAGAAGTCCAGCGGCTCCCCGAACCGGATCGTGACCCGCTTGACCTTCGGCACCTTCTGCCCGGGGGGCTGGATCTCGAACGTGCCGACCATCGCGCAGGGGATGACCGGGACCCCTGCCTTGATGGCCATCACCGCCACCCCGACCTTGCCCTTGTACAGCCGCCCGTCGTGCGAGCGGGTGCCCTCCGGATAGATGCCCAGGAGCTCGTTCCTGCTCAGCACTCCCAGTCCTTCGCGGATCGCCGCCTGTCCGGCTTCCTTGCCGGAGCGGTCCACGGGGATCTGCCCGATGCTGTGGAAGAACGCCGCGGTCAGCTTGCCCTTGATGCCGGGGCCGGTGAAGTATTCGGCCTTCGCGAGAAACGTGATGCGGCGCTTGAGGATCGCGGGCATCAGGAAGTGGTCGGAGAAGGAGAGGTGGTTGCCCGCGACGATGGCCGCACCGTCTTCGGGGATGTGTGCGAGCCCCTCGATGCGGGGGCGGAACACCAGCCGGAGCAGGGGGCCCAGCACGACATACTTCAGGACGTAATAGAACACAGCTTCTCTCCTAGCCTTCCTGACCGGGCTGGCGGCCGCGTTCTGCCAGGTCACACAAGGTGTTGTCGTTCTCGGCCGGCTCGATGGCACGGTCGGCCGGGGGTCGCCCCTCCCGGACTGGTACCCGCTCCTCCCCGCCTCACTGACGTCTCATCAGCCGATGGCCCGTACGCACACCCGCTTCTCTCCGGTGATCGATCGTAGCCCTGGTCCGGGCGTGCCGGGCAGTAGTGCGGAAGGGTCCGTGGCGGAGGGTGCCGGGACGGCCGCGTGCCGGATTCCGGATCAGAGGGCCGCCGGGCACGGCAGGCAGGCCCCGGGGCGGATGGGCAGACCGATCTCACCACCGGTGCGGCGGACGGGGCTCCCGGAGTGGAGGCGCAGGCCGCCCGCGCCGAGTTCGTACTCGGATCGGGCCCCGGTGGACGAGCACTGCGTGCTTCTCGCCCGCAGCGCATCGATGGCACCGTCGCGCGGAGGGCCCGCGCGGTCGGCGGGCGTGAGGCGTCCGGAGCGCAGGCCCACCGTGGCGGACGCCCCTGCGGAGCCGGTACCGGTCACCCTCAGGAACTGCTCCGTCCCGCCGGGTTCCACCTGTACGGCGCTGCCCTCGGCCGCGCCGGGGCGGCCTTCCAGGAGCTCGCACCGGCCGGTGAGGCCCGCGGCCTCCGGGGTGGCGGGGCCTCGTGGATCTCGGTGGGGGCACCGGCCTGCTGGAGGCAGCCGCACATGAACACGGCGACGCGGTCGGACAGGGACACCGCCTCGGCCCGGTCGTGGGCGACGTGGACGGTGGTGGTGCCGGCTCCGCGCCGGAGATCCTCGAACCGGCCGCGGGTCCGGTCCCGCACCGTGGCGTCGAGCACCTGGCCGGCGGATCCGGTGACGGCCCGAGGGAACCGGCCGGTGGACCACGGAGCATGCCTGCGGCTCATCGAGGCCATGACCGTGGTCAGGCCGTCACCCGGCTCATCCGGCCTGGTCGTGGACGAACTCGTTGAGGGCCTTGCCCGGCCGCAGGGCAGCCTCGCCGCCCACCTGGTGGAAGCTGCCGAATCCCACCAGGGTGACGGTCCTGCCCGCTCTGAGCGCCTCCGCGATCACCCCGGCCTCTCCGACCGTACCGAAAACGGCGTCGAGGACCCGGCCGATCCGGTCGGCCGACAGCTCGCCGTCGTGTGCCGTCCTGCGTCCGATCGCCTCGATCAACCCGGACCTGTCCATGCCTGGTACCTCTTTCCCGCCGACGAAGACGCGCGGCGGGCATGACCGCCCGCCCCATCGGCCGGTCGTTCGCCGCACGGTGCCACCAGGGTGGCACCGCCGGAGCCCCCTCGCACGACGCCGTACGCCGACTGTGTGCGGATGCGGGGCCGCGCCGCGCACGGACAGGGGAGGGGCGCCGCACGGGGCCCCTCCGGCCGCTCACCCCTCAGGTGTCGCGGGTGGCGACCATTCCCAGAGTGGCCAGCCCGAGGACCACCCAGCCGAACCAGAGCCAGCCGTTGCTCCCCAGCGCGACCGTGTACGCGGTCACCGCGACCAGCACCCCGACAGTGAGCACTCCCATGGTTTTCGTGGATCCAGGCACGAGCACACGCTCCTCACCCGGCCGCACGGCCGTTGGAGCCATGGTCACCCCTCGGACACGCCCCCCGCTACTGTCCGCGTGCCTCCAATGAGGCGAGATAGGCGTTGTACGCCTTCAGATCCTGGTCACCGTCCCGGTCCGCGGCACGGTCGGAGCGCTTGGCCGTCCGCTGCTCGGAGCGGTACCACTGGAAGACCAGCGCGATCAGCACCAGCACGGACGGGATCTCGCTGAACGCCCAGGCGATGCCGCCGGCCGCGGACTGGTCGCTCAGGGCGTCGATACCGAGCGAGGCGGGGGGGTTCTCGTACGCCTTGACCATCGGCTGGCTCGCCATCATCAGCGCGATCCCGAAGAACGCGTGGAAGGGCATGCCCGCGAAGAGCTCCAGCATCCGCATCACATAGCCGGGCCTGTGCGGGCCCGGGTCGACGCCCATGATCGGCCAGAAGAACACCAGGCCGACCGCCAGGAAGTGCACCATCATCGCGATGTGGCCCGTCTTCGACCCCATCAGGAAGTCGAAGAGCGGGGTGAAGTAGAGCCCGTACAGGCTCGCGATGAAGAGCGGGATCGTGAAGACCGGATGCGTGATGATCTTCATGTAGCGGCTGTGGAGAAGCTTGAGCAGCAGCTCGCGCGGTCCCGTACGGCCCCGCCCCGCCACCGGCAGCGCGCGCAGCGCCAGCGTCACCGGTGCGCCCAGCAGCAACAGGATCGGCGACACCATGCTGATCACCATGTGCTGCACCATGTGCACGCTGAACATGACCATGCCGTAGTCGTTGAGCCCCGTACACATCACCAGCGCGATGGAGAGCACGCCGACGACGAACAGCACGGTCCGGTTCACGGGCCAGCCGTCACCCCGGCTGCGCAGCCGCACCACGCCGTAGCCGTACAGGGCGAGTGCGGCGAGGCAGCCGATCAGGAAGAACGGGTCCGCGGAGAATTCGAGCCCACGGCCCAGCGTGAACGGCGGCAGGTCCATGTTCATGCCGTGCCCGCTGTGATCCATCTGTTCACTCCCGCTGGGGACGTCCCCGTTTCGTGCCGGTTGTCCGGTCCAGACTAGAACCGCCCCCGGCCGCGGGTGCGGCCGGGGGCGGTCCAGGGAGCGTCGTGACGGTCAGAGCACGACCTGCGCCTCCGCGTAGCGCTCGGCCGGAACCGTCTTCAGCGTCTCCACGGCCGCAGCCAGGGGAACCATCGTGATGTCCGTGCCGCGCAGCGCCGTCATCATGCCGAACTCACCGCGGTGAGCGGCCTCCACCGCGTGCCAGCCGAAGCGGGTGGCCAGAACACGGTCGTACGCGGTCGGGGTGCCACCGCGCTGCACATGGCCGAGGATCACCGGGCGGGCCTCCTTGCCGAGGCGCTCCTCCAGCTCACCGGAGAGCTGCGTCGCCACTCCTGCGAAACGCTCGTGGCCGTAGATGTCCTTCGTGCCCTGGTTGAACTCCATGGAGCCCTCCCGGGGCTTGGCGCCCTCGGCCACGACGACGATCGCGAACTTCTTGCCGTCCGAGAAGCGCCGGCCGACCAGTGCTGTCAGCTCGTCGATGTCGAAGGGCCGCTCGGGTACGACGATGGCGTGCGCGCCGGCCGCCATGCCCGAATGCAGCGCGATCCAGCCGGTGTGGCGCCCCATGACCTCGACGATCAGCACCCGCTGGTGCGACTCGGCCGTCGTCTTCAGCCGGTCGAGCGCCTCGGTCGCGACCCCGACCGCGGTGTCGAAGCCGAAGGTCACGTCGGTGGAGGCGATGTCGTTGTCGATGGTCTTGGGCACGCCGACGATGGGGAGGCCGGCCTCGGAGAGGAGACTGGCCGCCTTCAGCGTGCCTTCGCCGCCGATCGGGATGATCGCGTCCAGTCCGAGATCGGCGACATGGCCCTTCGCGCGCTCCACGCCGTCCCGCAGATGCGCGGGCTGCACACGGGAGGAGCCGAGGATCGTGCCGCCCCGGGCGAGGATACCGCCGACCGCGTCGAGGTCGAGCTTGCGGTAGTCACACTCGAGGAGACCCTTCCAGCCGTCGTGGAAGCCGATGACCTCGTCGCCGTGGTCCACCACCGCGCGGTGCACGACGGAACGGATGACGGCATTGAGGCCGGGGCAGTCGCCGCCGGAGGTGAGCACACCGATTCGCATTGCCCGGGAAACCTTTGCAACGTGGGCCGACGCCGGACCACGTCGTCCGGTTGGATCCCGCTACCTTACCGGCGAGAGGTGTCCGGACCGAACCCACTGTCCGACTGCTGGACGTCCACCGGATGTACACCGGCCGCACACGTACGGACCGGCTCCTCGAAGGAGCCGGTCCGTACGGGCTGCGTCAGGCGGGCTGGGTCGCCGCGGCGATCCGTTCGGCGCGCAGCGCCTCGTACCACCGGTCGTCGCTCGGCGGCAGCGCGTTCACGTCCAGGGCCAGCTTGAGGAGGAGGTCCGCGATCAGCGGGTTGCGCGCCAGGACCGGCCCGTGCATGTAGGTGCCGAAGACGGTGTCGTTGTACGCGCCTTCCGTGCCGTCACCCGTGCCGTTGCCCCGCCCGAGCCGGACCCGGGCGAACGGGCGCGCCGCCGGGCCGAGATGGGTGATGCCCTGGTGGTTCTCGAAGCCGGTCAGCGGCGGCAGGCCCAGGTTCGGATCGATGTCCCCGAGCACGTCGCCGACGCACCGGGCGCCCTCGCCCCGGGTCGAGACGACATCGAGCAGCCCGAGGCCGGGCTCGCGCTCGCCGAGGTCGTTGATGAACTCGTGGCCGAGGATCTGGTAACCCGCGCAGACCGAGAAGATGATCGCGCCGTTCGCCGCGGCCCTGTTCAGTCCGCCGTCCCGGCGCAGCCGCTCCGAGGCGAGCCGCTGCGGCCGGTCCTCACCGCCGCCGACCAGGTAGATGTCACCCGACGTCGGGATGGGCTGGTCGCTGCGCACGTCCACGCGCGACACGTCGAGACCGCGCTGGCGTGCCCGGCGCTCCACCACCAGGGCGTTGCCCTGGTCGCCGTAGGTGCTGAGGAGGTCGGGGTAGACCCACACCAGCCGCAGGCTGTTGTTGCTCATGCTTCGTCCTCTCCGGGGGGTGCCCGCGCGGGGGTCAGTTGCCGACACGACGGCGCAGATCCTGGAAGGCGGTGTAGTTGGCGATGACCTCGATGCGGCCCGGCGGAGCCATCTGGACGGCCTCGTCCAGGGTCTCGCACACACGGAAGTCGAGACCGGCCACCTCGAGGCGGACCGCGAGGTCCAGCTTGCGGTCGCCGAGCACGAAGATCGGGTGTCCGTAGAGCTGGGTGTAGTCGACGTCCCAGAGCCAGGAGGTGTCCGTGCCGTCGGCGCCGCGTGCGTTCACCGAGAGGATCACCGGGGTGGGCGGCGGGTCGATCAGGGAAAACGTTTCGAGCCAGCCCGCCGGGTTCTTCGCCAGCAGGAGCCTGAGCTCGCGGCCGAGGAAACTGACCACGTCGTAGCGGCCCGCCACGGCCTGCACCTGGTACATGCGCTCCAGGGCGACCTGCGGCGGCACACCGAAGACGGCGGCCACGGCGGCCGAACTGGTGGCGTTGGCCTTGTTGGCCCGGCCCGGCAGCTGGAGGTGGATCGGCCACGCGGAACCGTGCGGGTCCAGGACGTAGTCGCCGTTCAGCGCCCAGCTGGGGGCGGGGCGGCGGAAGCCGCACTCACCGCAGAACCAGTCGTCCCCGGGGCGCTGCATCACACCGCCGCAGGACGGGCAGGACCAGGCGTCGTCCTTCCACGCCTGCCCCGCCGCGACCCACACCACATTGGGGGAGGAGGAGGCGGCCCAGACGATCAGCGGGTCGTCGGCGTTGGCCACGATCACGGCCTTGGAGCCCGACAGGCCCTCACGCCACTGCTCCGCCATCATCCGGGTCTCCGCGGCGCGGTCCAGCTGGTCGCGGGAGAGGTTGAGCAGCGCGATCACCTTCGGTGTCGTGTCGCGGGCCACACCGGCGAGGTACTTCTCGTCGACCTCGATCACGCCGTACCGCGCGTCCGAGCCCCCTGCCAGCGCGGAGGTGATCCCCGCGGGCATGTTGGCTCCGAGCGCGTTCGACACGACGGGGCCCGCGGCCCTGAGCGCCTCGGCGATCAGCCGGGTGGTGGTCGTCTTGCCGTTCGTCGCGGACACGAGGATCACGTCCAGGTGCTGCGCCAGCCGCCCGAGCAGGTCGGGGTCGAGCTTGAGCGCCACCCGGCCGCCGATCACCGATCCGCTGCCGCGCCCCGCAGCGCGCGACACCGCCGCCGCGGCCTTGCCCGCCGTCACGGCGAGCTTGGCCCGCGGCGACAACGGCTCCGTGTTGCCTGCCATCGTCCTAGATCCTCCTTGCGTAAGTCCGCACCCAGCCTATCGATGTCCAGCGCGGCGACCGCACCACGGCACCACGGGGAAGGTGGAGGTCACGTGGAACGTACGCTTCTCCCATGCGAAACCGCCCGATCCCCGGCAGTTCCGGACGCGTTCGTGCCATGAGCCTGTTCGGTGCCCCGGTGCTCCACAGCCCTTGCGACGATGTCACCGACTTCGGTCCGTCGCTCGCCAGGCTGGTGGAGGACATGTTCGCCACCATGTACGCCGCGAACGGCGTCGGGCTCGCCGCGAACCAGATCGGTGTCCCGCTCAAGGTGTTCGTCTACGACTGCCCGGACGACGACGAGGTCCGGCACCTGGGCCATCTCGTGAATCCCGTACTCGTCGAAGCGGACGGGATCACCGTACGCGGACCGGAGGGCTGCCTGTCGCTTCCCGGTCTCGAAGCCGGCACCCCGCGTTTCGACCACGCGGTGGCCGAGGGCCTGAACACGGCGGGGGAGCCGGTGCGGATCACCGGCACCGGCTGGTTCGCCCGCTGCCTGCAGCACGAGTGCGACCACCTCGAAGGCCGCGTCTACACGGACCGGCTGACGGGACTGCGCAGGGCCAGGGCGCTGCGTGCGGCCCGGCGGGCGCCGTGGGGACGTACGGCCGCCGAGGGCCGGCCCGCGCCCGTGGACGCCGCGGGCCCGGACGGGCGCGCTCAGAACCCCTGACCGCCGGGGAGGTCACCGGCCTCGGCCAGCCTGCCCCACAGCAGGTCGGCGAGGCTGCGTACCAGCTGCTCGCGCGAGCACGGGCGGTCACCGAGCCACCAGTCCCCGGCCGCGTGCATCATTCCGACGATCCCGTGACCCCAGATGCGGGCCATCCGGTCGCTGTCGGGGCCGAGATCGACCCGCTCCGCGATCACCCTGCCCAGTTCCTCGCCGAGGCGGCGCAGGAGCGGCGCGGAGTGCCGGCCGACGTCGAAGCCCTGCTCGGGCGAGGGGGCCGCGTCGTCGGACGGGTGCATCAGGAAGCGGTAGACCTGCGGGCGCGCCTCGATCGCCGCGAGGTAGGTGTCCAGGGTCGCCTCGACCCGTTCCCGCCGCTCGGAGGGTGCGTCGAGGGCGGCCCGCAGGGCGCTCAGCAGGGCGTCGGTGTGGCGCTTGGCGAGCGCGCGGTAGAGGCCGCCCTTGTCCCCGAAGTGCCGGTAGAGGATGGGCTTGGTGATCCCGGCCTCCGCCGCGATCGCGTTCATCGACGCCTGCGGGCCGTCCCTGAGCACCACCCGGTCCGCGGCTTCGAGCAGCTCCCGGCGGCGCTGTTCGGCCGCTGTCCGCTGCCGTTCGGCCCCTCGTGTGGTCTCCATGTCGTTTCTCCCGCCCCACCCGGCTGTCCTGCGATCTCGTCACGCCCGGGCAACGTAACACCCTGCTCCGCCGGCTGCGGATCCGTGGGCGGCCGGTTGACAGAAGCTACTTGCTGGTAACAGACTGTTGTTACCGCTAGTAACGGGTTATCCCGGAAGTGCATGGAGGAAACCATGGCCGAGTTCACGCTCGAACTCAACGAGGACCAGAAGCAGGTCCGTGACTGGCTGCACGGATTCGCGGCCGAGGTGATCAGGCCGGCCGCTTCGGAGTGGGACGAGCGTGAGGAAACGCCCTGGCCGGTCATCCAGGAGGCGGCCAAGGTCGGAATCTACTCCCTCGACTTCTACGCCCAGCAGTTCTTCGACCCCACGGGCCTCGGCATCCCCATGGCCATGGAGGAGCTCTTCTGGGGCGATGCGGGCATCGCCCTGTCGATCGTCGGTACGGGGCTGGCGGCGGTCGGCGTCCTCGCCAACGGCACCGAGGAGCAGATCGGCACCTGGATACCCCAGATGTACGGGGACGCGGACGATGTCAAGGTCGCCGCTTTCTGCTCCTCCGAGCCGGATGCCGGATCCGACGTGGCCTCCATGCGCACCCGTGCGGTGTACGACGAGGCCAAGGACGAGTGGGTGCTCAACGGCACCAAGACCTGGGCGACCAACGGTGGTATCGCCAATGTCCACGTCGTCGTCGCCGTCGTCGATCCGGAGCTGGGCTCGAAGGGGCACGCCTCCTTCATCGTCCCGCCGGCCACCCCCGGCCTCTCGCAGGGGCAGAAGTTCAAGAAGCACGGCATCCGCGCCTCGCACACGGCCGAGGTCGTCCTCGAGGACGTCCGCATACCCGGCCACTGCCTGCTCGGCGGCAAGGAGAAGCTCGACGAACGCCTCGCCCGGGCCCGTGAGCGCGTCCGGTCCGGTGGCGAACGCCTGAAGAACGCGGCGATGGCGACCTTCGAGGCCTCCCGCCCGGCCGTCGGAGCCATGGCGGTCGGCACCGCCCGCGCCGCCTACGAGGTGGCGCTCGACTACGCGAAGACCCGGACCCAGTTCGGCCGCCCGATCATCGACAACCAGGGCATCGCCTTCCAGCTGGCCGACATGCGCACGCAGATCGATGCCGCACGGCTGCTCGTCTGGCGCGCCTCCTGGATGGCGAGCGCCGGCAAGCCGTTCACGGCGGCCGAGGGCTCGATGTCGAAGCTCTACGCGAGCGAGACGGCGAAGTCGGTCACCGCCCAGGCCGTGCAGATCCTCGGCGGCAACGGCTTCACCCGTGAGTACCCGGTCGAGCGCATGCACCGGGACGCGGCGATCTACACCATCTTCGAGGGCACCAGCGAGATCCAGCGCCTGGTGATCGCCCGCACCCTGTCGGGGATGCCGATCCGCTAGGGATTTTGGCCGCCGCGCCGCGGGGCCGGACCGATGCCGGACGCTCCTGGCCGGGAGCGTCCGACGCCGGTCCGGCCCCGCATGCTGCCCGTGCCGCTACCGCGGCAGCAGCGCCTCGACGGCCGCCACCACCTCGGGCGCCTCCGGCTCGGTGCGGGGGCGGATCCGGGCGACCGGCTCGCCGGCCGGGGAGATCAGGAACTTCTCGAAGTTCCACTGGACGTCCCCGCCCGTGCCCTCGGCGTCGTCGAGCTTCGTGAGCTCCGTGTACAGGGGGTGCCGGTTCTCGCCGTTGACGTCGGCCTTCTCCAGGAGCGGGAAGCTGACGCCGTACGTCGTCGAGCAGAAGGTGCGGATCTCCTCCGCGGTGCCCGGCTCCTGGCCCGCGAACTGGTTGCAGGGCACCCCGAGAACGGTGAAACCGCGGTCCCCGTACTCCTTCTGGAGCCTCTCCAGGCCGGCGTACTGCGGAGTGAGCCCGCACTTGGAAGCCACGTTCACCAGCAGGACCACCGAGCCCTCGTAGGCTCCCAGGGTGGTCGGTTCGCCGGTGAGGGTACGGAGCGGGATGTCGTACAGCGTCATGGGATGTCTCCTCGGTAGCCTGGCGTCGCTCTCATTGTGACGGCCTCCGGGGGGAAGCCTCCCGCGGGCCGAGGTTCCGGTAGTAGAACGTGGTCGCCCTGAGCGTGCCGTAGGGGTCCGCCGCGTAGTCCGGGACGGAACCGTACGGCGTCCAGCCGGCCGAGCGGTAGAGCCTCTCGGCGTCGCTTCCCGTCTCCGTGTCCAGCACCAGCAGGGTCAGCCCCTCGGCGGCCGCGGACTGTTCGACGGCCGCGAGCAGGGCCCGGCCGACTCCCCGGCCGCGGGACGAGGGCCTGACCATGAGCTTCGAGACCTCCGCGCGGTGACGGGCGTTGGGCAGGGGCGTCCTGACCAGCCCGATCGTGCCCACCGCCCGCTCGGCGTCGCGGGCGATCCAGACCTGGTGGCTCCCCGCCTCCACGGCGGCGGCCCGCTGCCGCCACCAGGCGGCAGCCGTCGCCCGGTCCAGCGGGGCGAGGAAACCGACCGAGGATCCGCCCTCCACGGCTTCGATCAGCAGGGTGGCGAGCTCATCGGCATAGGTGACCAGCGCGGGGCCGGACACGGGGACGATCTCGGTCATGAAGCGGGTCCTTTCACAGTCACGGCAGGACAGTCATCAGTACGTACCGGACCCGCTGCGGGCCCGGACAGTGGAAGCGTGAGGGGCTGCGCAGCCGGAAACGCAGACAGTCACCCTCGCGCACGGTGTGCACGGTGCGGTCGACAGTGATCTCGACCGTGCCCTCCAGCACCCAGATGTGGTGCTCCACACCGGGTACGGGCGCGTCCTCGTACGGGACGACGGCCCCGGCGGTGAGTGTGCCTTCGATGACTTCGGCGCGCAGCCCGGGATGCGGCGGCGAGACGGAGCGGCGCACGAACCCGGAGCCCTCGTCCCGCCGCACCGGCTGCCGTGCGGCCAGAACCAGCTGGGGCGGCTCCGCCTCCACCTCCGTCAGCAGCCGTGACATCGTGCGCCCGTACACCGTGCACAGCTGTCCGAGCATCGCGGCGGTGGGACTCAGCTCGCCGCGCTCCAGCCGCGACAGGGTCGAGCGGCTCACGCCGGCGCGGCGGGAGAGCTCCTCCAGCGACCAGCCGTGTTCGGTGCGGAGCGCGCCCAGCCGGGCCGCCAGCCGGGCATCGAGGGAGTCCGGTACGCCCGGTTCTCTCATATCCGGGAGGTTATCTCACAAAGGAGACGTGGGCCGGGAAGGGCTCGGGTGCCGGTCGAGCCTGAGGGTGAGGACGTAGGAGACCACGACGGAGACGATCACGAGCGGCATGACGGTGACGCCCTCGGCTCCCAGCAGCACCGATGTCATCGGCAGCCTGAGCATCGCCACGCACATGGCCCCGATCCCCATCGCGAAAGCCGGCGTGTCGTCCAGGCCGGGCAGGCGCGACAGGGCCAGGCCGCCCGCCGCGCCCAGGAACATCGACGGAAAGACGGGGCCGGCCGGGCCGGCTCACCCCGCCCGGGTCCACACGGTGATACCACGATGCCCCGTCATGCCCTCCCCTCCGCGCGGGTGTCGTACCTGCCTGAGAGGATCCATACGTGGAATTCCCCGAGCCCCTCCCCGGACCCTTCCCGGAGCCGCAGCCGGAAGCAGGCGGCCGTGAGGGCCGCCGCCCGGTGCGGTGCGCCCTCTGCGGGCGGCCTCTCACCGGTGCGGCATCGCGCCGCAGCGGCCTCGGCCCCGCCTGCGACGCCAAGCTGCACCCGGCGGGCCCGGACATCCGGACCCGCCGTCACGAGGTGGAGCAGGACCAGCTGCCCGGCACCTGAGCCCCCGGAAGGCGCCTACGCACCGTCGAGCCGACGGAACAGCCCCTCCTGCACCACGGACACCAGCAGCTGCCCCTGGCGGTCGTAGATCCGCCCCCTGGCCAGCCCACGGCCCCCCGTGGCGATGGGCGACTCCTGGTCGTACAGGAACCACTCGTCCGCCCGGAACGGCCGGTGGAACCACATGGCGTGATCCAGCGAGGCCATGTCGAAGCCGCGCGGGCCCCACAGCGGCTCGACCGGGATCCGTACCGCGTCCAGCAGCGTCATGTCGCTGGCGTACGTCAGCGCGCAGGTGTGCACGAGCGGGTCGTCACCCAGCGGGCCGACCGCGCGCATCCACACCGCGCTGCGCGGATCGGCGTCCTTGATCTCCTCCTGCGTCCAGCGCAGCCGGTCGGCGTAACGGATGTCGAAGGGCTGGCGCCGCGCCATCCGCTCCAGCGCCTCCGGCAGGCCGCCCAGGTGCTCGCGCACCTCGTCGGCGACCGTCGGCAGCTCGTCCGGATCGGGAACGACACGGGCCGGGGGCAGCTGGTGCTCGAAGCCCGCCTCCTCCGGCCGGTGGAAGGACGCCGTCAGATTGAAGATGGTCCGGCCCTGCTGCACGGCCGTGACCCGGCGCGTGGTGAAGGACCGGCCGTCCCTCACCCGCTCCACGTCGTACACGATCGGCACGCCGGGGCGGCCGGGCCGCAGGAAGTAGGCGTGCAGCGAGTGCACCGGACGGTCCCCGTCCGTGGTGCGCCCGGCCGCGACCAGCGCCTGGCCCGCGACCTGCCCGCCGAAGACCCGTTGCAGGGACTCCTCGGGGCTGCGGCCACGGAAGATGTTGACCTCGATCCGCTCCAGGTCGAGCAGGTCGACCAGACTGTCGGCGGGGTTCGTCATGCGGTTCTTCTCCACTCTCCTGGCCGGCGCGCCGTCACAGCCGGCCCACGGCCGTGACCCGGACGACTGCCCGGCCCTCCTCGTCGGAGGCCGCGAGATCGACCTCCGCACGAATTCCCCAGTCGTGGTCCCCGGCCGGGTCGGCGAAGGCCTGCCACACCCGCCACAGCCCGTGTCCGGGGTCCTCGTCGATCTTCAGCAGCTTGGGGCCGCGCGCGTCCGGGCCCGTACCCAGGTCCTCGTGCTCGTCCCAGTAGTCGTCCATCGCCCCGCCCCAGGCGTCCTCGTCCCAGCCGGAGTCGGCGTCCAGCTCGCCCAGCTCGCGGACCCGGTCCAGAGCCGCGAGCTCCACCCGGCGGAACATGGCGTTGCGCACCAGCACCCGGAAGGCACGGGCGTTGGCCGTCACCGGCTTGACCTCGTCGGCCCGTTCCTGCGCCTGCTCGGCCGTCTCCACCTCGGGGTTGGCCAGCTGCTCCCACTCGTCCAGCAGGCTGGAGTCCACCTGACGCACCATCTCGCCGAGCCAGGCGATCAGGTCCTCCAGGTCCTCGGACTTCAGGTCGTCGGGGATGGTGTGCTCCAGGGCCTTGTACGCGCTCGCCAGATAGCGCAGCACGATGCCCTCGGTGCGGGCCAGCTCGTAGTTCGAGGTGAACTCCGTGAAGGTCATGGCCCGCTCGAACATGTCGCGGATCACCGACTTCGGCGACACCGGGTGGTCACCGACCCACGGGTGACTGGTGCGGTACACGTCATAGGCGTGCCAGAGCAGCTCGCTCAGCGGCTTGGGATACGTGACCTCCTGGAGCCGCTCCATCCGCTCCTCGTACTCGACACCGTCCGCCTTCATCTGCCCGACGGCCTCCCCCCGCGCCTTGTTCTGCTGGGCGGCCAGGATCTGCCGCGGGTCGTCGAGCGTCGACTCGACGACGGAGACCATGTCCAGCGCGTACGAAGGGGATTCGGCGTCCAGCAGATCGAACGCGGCCAGCGCGAACGTGGACAGCGGCTGGTTGAGCGCGAAGTCCTGCTGGAGGTCGACGGTGAGCCGTACGATCCTGCCCTCGGGGTCGGGCGTGTCGAGCTGCTCCACGACACCGCCGTCGAGCAGCGAGCGGTAGATCGCGATGGCCCGGCGGATGTGCCTCAGCTGCGCCCTGCGCGGCTCGTGGTTGTCCTCCAGCAGATGCCGCATCGCCTGGAAGGCGTTGCCCGGCCGGGCGATCACCGAGAGCAGCATGGTGTGCGTGACCCGGAAGCGGGAGGTCAGCGGCTCGGGTTCGGACTGGATCAGCTTGTCGAAGGTCGTCTCCGACCAGGCGACGAAACCCTCGGGGGCCTTCTTGCGGACCACCTTGCGCTTCTTCTTGGGGTCGTCGCCCGCCTTCTTGACGGCCTTCTCGTTCTCGATCACGTGCTCGGGGGCCTGCGCCACGACGAAGCCCGCCGTGTCGAAACCGGCCCGGCCGGCACGCCCCGCGATCTGGTGGAACTCACGGGCGCGCAGCGTCCGCACCCGGGTGCCGTCGTATTTGGTGAGAGCGGTGAACAGCACGGTGCGGATGGGGACGTTGACCCCGACGCCCAGCGTGTCCGTCCCGCAGATGACCTTCAGCAGGCCCGCCTGCGCGAGCTTCTCCACGAGGCGGCGGTACTTGGGGAGCATGCCCGCGTGGTGCACCCCGATCCCGTGGCGGACGTAGCGGGAGAGGTTCTGGCCGAACCTGGTGGTGAAGCGGAAGCTGCCGATCAGGTCGGCGATCTTCTCCTTCTCCTCCTTCGTGCACATGTTGATGCTCATCAGCGACTGCGCCCGCTCCACGGCGGCGGCCTGCGTGAAGTGCACGATGTAGACGGGGGACTGCCGGGTGTCCAGGAGCTCGGTGAGCGTCTCCGTGATGGGGGTCAGCCGGTACTCGTAGCTCAGCGGCACCGGGCGCGTCGCTGAACGCACCACGGACGTCGGGCGGCCGGTGCGCCGGGTCAGGTCCTTCTCGAACATCGAGACGTCGCCGAGCGTCGCCGACATCAGCACGAACTGCGCCTGCGGGAGTTCCAGGAGCGGGATCTGCCAGGCCCAGCCCCGGTCGGGCTCCGCGTAGAAGTGGAACTCGTCCATCACGACCTGGCCGATGTCGGCGTACCTGCCGTCACGCAGCGCGATCGAGGCGAGCACCTCGGCGGTGCAGCAGATGACCGGGGCGTCGGCGTTGACCGAGGCGTCGCCGGTCAGCATGCCGACGTTCTCCGTACCGAAGAGCTTGCACAGGTCGAAGAACTTCTCCGAGACCAGCGCCTTGATCGGCGCGGTGTAGAACGTGACCTTGTCCTGGGCCAGCGCGGTGAAGTGCGCGCCCGCCGCGACCAGGCTCTTCCCGGAGCCCGTGGGGGTGGAAAGAATCACGTTCGCCCCGGAGACCACCTCGATCAGCGCCTCCTCCTGAGCCGGATAGAGGGTGATGCCCTGCGATTCGGTCCATGACGAGAAGGCCTCGAAGAGGGCGTCCGGGTCGGCGGTCGGGGGCAGCTGATCGATAAGGGTCACGCCCCCATCTTGCCTGCCTCCTGCCCGGATGAGGGAACCGGAGGACCCGGCGAAGATCACGGACGATACGCTGCCCACTCAACTCGGCTGTCACACACACGCAATGGCGGCCCGGCCCGGACACCCGGCCGAATCACGAGGGGGGCGGGAAACAGCCATGATGGGACCGGCACACTCCCTGTCGGGGGCAGCGGCCTGGCTGGGGGTGGGCGCCGCGGCTGCGGCCGCGGGCCACGCGATGCCCTGGCCCGTCCTGGTGGTGGGCGCCCTGATCACCGCGGGTGCCGCGCTCGCCCCGGACCTGGACCACAAGTCGGCCACCATCTCGCGCGCCTTCGGCCCGGTGTCCAAGGGCGTCTGCGAGATCGTCGACAAACTCTCGTACGCGGTCTACAAGGCGACGAAGGGACCCGGCGACCCGCGCAGGACAGGCGGCCACCGCACCCTCACGCACACCTGGCTCTGGGCCGTGCTGACCGGAGGGGCCGCGTCGGTCGCGGCGATCACCGGTGGCCGGTGGGCGGTCCTGGCGATCCTCTTCGTCCACCTCGTCCTCGCGGTCGAGGGGCTCCTGTGGCGGGCGGCCAGGGTCTCCAGCGACGTCCTGGTATGGCTGCTCGGCGCGACCAGCGCCTGGATCCTGGCAGGAGTGCTGGACCAGCCCGGCAACGGTTCGGACTGGCTGTTCGGCGCGCCCGGCCAGGAGTACCTCTGGCTCGGGCTCCCGATCGTGCTCGGCGCGCTCGTCCACGACATCGGGGACGCCCTGACGGTCTCGGGCTGCCCGATCCTGTGGCCGATCCCGCTGGGCCGCAAGCGCTGGTACCCGATCGGGCCGCCGAAGGCCCTGCGCTTCCGGGCCGGCAGCTGGGTGGAGATCAAGGTGCTGATGCCGGCCTTCATGATCCTCGGCGGAATAGGCGGCGCGGCGGCGCTCGGCGTCATATGACGGCAGGGCGCTCCCGGGAGGGGGAGACCTGCCGCCGTAACGCCTTTCGCAGGGCGGTGGGCCCGCCGCCGTAGCACCATGGCGGCATGCTGCTCGCCCGACTCGCCCACGTGTCCCTGGAGGTCGCCGCGACGTCGGCCCGGACCCGGAAGACGGCCCTGCTGGCCGGACTCTTCCGGGAGGCGGGGCCGGACGACGTCCCGGTCGTCATCCCGTATCTCGCCGGCCGGCTCCCGCAGGGGCGGCTGGGGATCGGATGGAGCGCTCTGCGCGTCCCGGTGACGCCCGCCGAGGAGCCCACCCTCACCGTGGTGGAGACGGACGAGGAGCTGACGGCGATCGGCGCCCTCACCGGCCCGGGGTCCCAGGCCGCCCGCAAGGACCGCCTGACGCGGCTGCTCGGCGCCGCGACCGCGGACGAGCAGTACTTCCTGCGCGCGCTGCTCACCGGAGAGGTGCGTCAGGGAGCGCTGGACGCCCTCGCCGTCGACGCCCTGGCCGACGCCGCCGGAGCCCCGCGCGCCGAAGCACGCCGCGCCGTCATGCTCGCCGGATCGGTCGGGCCCGTCGCCCGTGCGCTGCTCGCCGAGGGCCCCGGGGCGCTCGCGTCCTTCCGGCTCACCCTCGGCCGGCCGGTCCAGCCCATGCTGGCGCACACCGCCCGCTCGGTGACCGAGGCGATCGACAGGCTGGGCCCCTGCGCCGTCGAGGAGAAGCTGGACGGGATCCGCGTACAGGTGCACCGTGACGGGGCGCGGGTGCACGCCTACACCCGCACGCTCGACGACATCACCGGCCGGCTGCCCGAACTCGCCGCGGCGGTGACCGGCTTCCGTGCCGAGAGGTTCGTCCTCGACGGCGAGGTGATCGCGCTCGGGGCCGACGGGAGGCCCCGGCCGTTCCAGGAGACCGCCGGCCGGGTGGGGTCCCGGCGCGATGTCGCCACCGCGGCGGACGCCGTCCCCCTGGTCCTCGTCTTCTTCGACGTGCTGTCCGTCGACGGACGCGACCTCCTCGACCTCCCCTTCGCCGACCGCCACCAGGAGCTGGCCGAGCTGGTCCCCGAAGCGATGCGCGTCCGGCGCGTCGTCGTGGAGGACCCCACGGACCGTGCGCAGCGTGAGGCTGCGGTGGCGTTCTCCGAGGCCACGCTGGCCCGCGGGCACGAGGGTGTCGTGGTCAAGGGCAGCACGGCGGCGTACAGCGCCGGCCGCCGGGGTGCTTCCTGGCTGAAGGTGAAACCCGTCCACACCCTCGACCTCGTGGTGCTGGCCGCCGAATGGGGCCACGGCAGACGCACCGGGAAGCTCTCCAACCTGCACCTGGGCGCACGCCGGGAGGACGGCACGTTCGTGATGCTGGGCAAGACCTTCAAGGGGCTCACGGACACCCTGCTCACCTGGCAGACCGGACGTCTCCGGGAGCTGGCCACCGCCGACGACGGACACGTGGTCACGGTGCGCCCGGAACTCGTCGTGGAGATCGCCTACGACGGACTCCAGAGCTCCACCCGCTACCCGGCGGGCGTCACGCTGCGCTTCGCCCGTGTCCTGCGCTACCGCGAGGACAAGCGGGCCCAGGAGGCGGACACGATCGACACGGTGCTCTCCCGCAGGACATGATTCCGGCCCCCGCCGACGTGGCGGAGGCCGGACGGGGCCGGAGCCGGCGGCTCAGCCGCGGGCGTCCATGCCCGCGGTGTGCGCGCGGATCTCCTCCGGGGTGAGGTAGGCGTCGGTGTACTCGAAATCGCGCAAGGTGGCCTGCTTGCGGGCCTGGAACCCCGTACGCACGAAGTCGGCACCGGCGATCGCGTTGAGCAGCCAGTTGGTCATCACCCGGGTCTTGGCGACGTTCGTCCGCAGCGCCGCCCAGTGGTAGCCGCGCGCCGCGGCCTGGGCGGGCAAACCCCTCAGCTCGATGCCCAGCGGCTTGGACACCGCGTCCCGGCCGCCGAGGTCCACGACCAGGCCGAGGTCCTTGTGGACGTACGGCTGCAGCGGACGGCCGCGCAGGGACGCGATGATGTTGTCCGCCAGCTTGCGGCCCTGGCGCATGGCGTGCTGAGCGGTGGGCGGGCAGATCGCCCCGTCGCCCTTGGCCAGATCCGGCACCGCCGCGGCGTCGCCGAGCGCGAACACACCGTCGGCACCGGGCAGCTTCATCTCCGGTGTCACGGCGAGCCGGCCGCGTACGGTCTCGGCGCCGAGGGTGGCGACGAGCGGACTCGCCGCGACTCCGGCCGTCCAGATCAGCGTGCGGCAGGGCAGGACCCGGCCGTCCGTGAGCGTCACCTTGTCCGGCCCCGCCTCGGCCACGGAGACACCGAGCGAGACCTCGATGCCGCGCCTGCGCAGGATCTCCAGGGCGCTGAGACCGAGCTTGTCGCCGAGCTCCGGCATGAGCTTGGGGGCGATGTCGATCAGATGCCACTTGATCAGCTTGGGGTCCAGCCTGGGGTAGTGCTTGACGGCGTTGCTGGTGAGCAGTTGCAGGCACGCGGCCGTCTCCGTCCCGGCGTAACCCCCGCCCACCACCACGAACTGCAGCCGGGACGCCCGCTCCTCCTCGTCCTGACTGGCGTCGGCCAGATCGAGCTGGGAGATGACGTGGTCCCGGATGTAAGCGGCCTCGGCCAAGGTCTTCATGCCCCGGGCGTTGTCGACGAGTCCCGGGATGTCGAAGGTCCGGGTGACGCTGCCGGCAGCCATCACGAGGTAGTCGTACGGCTCGTTCACGATCTCGTCCGTGATCTTGCGGACCACGCAGACCTTCGCCTTCGTATCCACTCCGATGGCCCCGCCCGGCACGATCCGCGTACGGTGGCGCCGGCTCCGGCGCAGGGAGATGGCGACCGACTGGGGAGTGAGCACCCCGGAGGCGACCTGGGGGAGCAACGGCAGGTAGAGCTGGTACGAGAACGGGGTGACGAGCGTGATGTCCGCCTCGCCGGGCGCGAGGCTGCGCTCCAGTCGGCGCACGCACTCGACCCCGGCAAAGCCGGCGCCGACAACGAGAATCCTGGGTCGTGCCACGGTGTGCGTCCCTTCTCGGGCTTACGCGGACATCGCTCGCCTGCCCCGTATCCGGGGCCAGTCACTCCTCATCCTCACCTTGTCGGCAGGACTTCGCCTCCCGTGCACCGCCGCCCGCATCACTCACGGGCGCCGCAGGTCCCCGGCCGTCCGGGGACCACGGGCCGCCGGCCCCTCCGCTCAGCCGTGCCAGGAACGCCACAGTGCCGCGTACGCGCCGTCCGCGGCCACCAGTTCGTCGTGGCTGCCCAGTTCGCTGATCCGGCCGTCCTCGACCACCGCGATCACATCCGCGTCGTGCGCCGTGTGCAGCCGGTGCGCGATCGCCACGACCGTACGGCCGTCCAGCACCCGTGCCAGCGAACGCTCCAGATGACGGGCGGCCCGCGGGTCGAGCAGCGAGGTCGCCTCGTCCAGCACCAGTGTGTGCGGATCCGCCAGGACGAGGCGTGCCAGGGCGATCTGCTGGGCCTGCGCCGGGGTGAGGGCCAGGCCGCCCGAGCCGACCTCCGTGTCCAGCCCTTCACCGAGGGCCTTCGCCCAGCCGTCCGCGTCCACCGCGGCGAGCGAAGCCCACAGCTCCGCGTCCTCGGCGTCCGTACGGGCGAGCAGGAGGTTGTCCCGGAGCGAGCCCACGAACACGTGGTGCTCCTGGTTGACGAGAGCCACATGGGCCCGTACCCGCTCCGCCGTCATCCGGGACAGCTCGGCACCTCCCAGCGAGACCGTCCCGAGCCGGGGAGCGTAGATCCCCGCCAGCAGTCTCCCCAGCGTCGACTTGCCCGCCCCGGACGGCCCCACCAGTGCCAGCCGCGTACCGGGGGCGACGTCCAGCGAGACCCCGTGCAGGACGTCGACGCCGGCACGGTAGCCGAAGCGCACGTCCTCGGCCCTCACCTCCCGGCCGTCAGGACCGACGCGGTCGTCGCCCGCGTCGGGTTCGATCTCACGTACGCCGACGAGCCTGGCCAGCGACACCTGGGCGACCTGCAACTCGTCGTACCAGCGCAGGATCAGGCCGATCGGGTCCACCATCATCTGCGCCAGGAGCGCCCCCGTCGTCAGCTGCCCGACGGTGAGCCAGTCCTCCATCACGAACCAGCCGCCGAGCAGCAGGACCGCGCCGAGGATCGTCACGTACGTGGTGTTGATGACCGGGAAGAGCACCGAGCGCAGGAACAGGGTGTACCGCTCCCACGCCGTCCACTCCTCGACCCGCCGGTCCGACAGCGCGATCCTGCGAGCCCCCAGCCGGTGGGACTCCACGGTCCGCCCCGCGTCCACGGTCTCCGCGAGCACGGCCGCGACCGCCGCGTATCCGGCTGCCTCCGAGCGGTACGCGGAGGGCGCCCGCCGGAAGTACCAGCGGCAGCCGATGACCAGCGCCGGGAGCGCGATGAGCACGGCCAGCGCCAGCGGCGGGGCGGTGACGGTCAGTGCGCCGAGCAGCAGCCCGGCCCAGACCACGCCGATCGCCAGCTGCGGCACGGCCTCACGCATCGCGTTGGCCAGCCGGTCGATGTCCGTGGTGATCCTGGACAGCAGATCCCCGGTGCCCGCCCGCTCCAGGACGCCGGGCGGCAGCCCGACCGACCGGACGAGGAAGTCCTCGCGCAGATCGGCGAGCATCTCCTCGCCGAGCATGGCCCCGCGCAGCCGCATCGTCCGGGTGAACACGGTCTGCACGACCAGCGCCAGCGCGAACACCGCGGCGGTGCGCTCCAGGTGAAGGTCGGTGACCCCCTCGGAGAGGTCCTCGACCAGTCCGCCCAGCAGATACGGGCCGGTGATCGATGCGATCACGGCGACCGCGTTGACCGTGACGAGCACCGCGAAGGGCTTGCGGTGACGCCGCAGCAGGGCGCTGACGTACGTCCGTACGGTCGTCGGCGTGCCGACCGGCAGGGTCGTCGCCGACTCCGGTGCGGCGGGGTCGAACTCCGGTGGTGCCAGGCCGATCATGCCTTCTCCTCGATTTCCTCGACCGCCCGGGCCGGCCGGGGGCCGTCGAACACGGGGATCCCGTCCGGTGCGGCGGCCGTCGCCGCGGCCTCGTCCTCGGTCTCACGGGTCACGACCGCCCGGTACCGCGGTTCGTCCCGCAGCAGTTGGCGATGCGTGCCCGCCGCCACGACCGTGCCCCCGTGGAGGAGCACGACCCGGTCCGCGAGGTCCAGGAGCAGCGGGGACGAGGCGAACGCCACTGTCGTACGGCCCCGGCGCAGCTTCTCGACACCGGCGGCGACCCCGGCCTCCGTGTGCGAGTCCACGGCGGACGTCGGCTCGTCGAGCACGAGCGTCTCCGGGTCGGTGACCAGGGAACGCGCCAGTGCGAGCCTTTGGCGCTGACCACCGGACAACGACCTGCCGCGCTCGGTGATCCGGGTGTTCATCGGGTCGCCGTCCTCGTCGACGGATGCCTGGGCCAGCGCGTCCAGCACGTCACCGCACCGGGCGGCGGCGAGCGCGTCCTCGGGTGTGACCCTGCCCGAGGACGGGACGTCCATCAGCTCCCGCAGCGTCCCGGAGAGCAGCACCGGGTCCTTGTCCTGCACCAGTACCGCGGTCCGTGCCGAGTCGAGCGGGACCTCGTCCAGCGGCACACCACCGAGCAGCACCGAGGGAAGCGGTCCGGAGGCCTCCTCCGGCTCGGCGTGGCCGCCGAGCCGTTCCGCCAGCCGTCCCGCTTCGTCCGGATCCCCGCAGACGACGGCGGTGAACAGGCCCTGGGGCGCCATCAGTCCGGTCGCCGGGTCGTACAGATCACCGCGGGGCGTGGCGGCACCGGCCGTCGGGGGACGCGTACCGCGTCGCAGCGACAGCACCCGGACCGCGCGCTGGGCGGACGGCCGGGAGAAGGAGTACGCCATGGCGATCTCCTCCACGTTGCGCAGAGGGAAGAGCATCAGGGTCGCCGCGCTGTACACGGTGACCAGCTGGCCGACGTCGATCCGGCCGTCCCGGGCCAGCACGGCGCCGTACCAGACCAGTGAGATCAGCAGAACTCCCGGCAGGAACACCTGGATCGCCGAGATGAGCGCCCACATCCGCGCACTGCGCACGGCGGCCCGGCGGACTTCCTGGGATGCGCGCCGGTAGCGGTCGAGGAACAGCTCCTCACCGCCGATGCCGCGCAGCACCCGCAGTCCGGCGACCGTGTCGGAGGCCAGCTCCGTGGCCCGGCCCGCCTTCTCGCGCTGCAGATCCGCCCGGCGGGTGGCCCGGGGGAGCAGCGGCAGGACGGCCAGTGCCAGGACCGGGGTGGCGACAGCGACCAGCACACCGAGCGAGGGCAGGTAGAGGACCAGCCCGGCACAGATCAGTACGAGAGCGGTCGCGGCGGCTACGAAGCGAGACAGCGCCTCGACGAACCAGCCGATCTTCTCGACGTCACCGGTGGAGACGGCGACCACTTCGCCGGCCGCCACCCTCCGGGTCAGTGCCGAGCCCAGCTCGGCCGTCCTGCGCGCCAGCAGCTGCTGGACCCGGGCCGCGGCGGTGATCCAGTTGGTGACCGCCGTCCGGTGAAGCATGGTGTCCCCCACGGCGATGAGGATGCCGAGGACGACGAGAAGGACGCCGGCCACCGCGAGGTCCCGGCCCGAGCTGTCGATGACGGCCTGCACCGCCAACCCGACGGCCAGCGGGAGGCCCGCGATCGCACAGTGGTGGAGCAGCCCCCAGGCAAGGGACTTGAGCTGGCCGGTGAGCTGACTTCGCCCGAGCCAGAACAGGAAGCGGGGGCCTGACCGTACATCGGGATCGCCGGGATCCGAATACGGAAGATCGCGAATCTGCATGACGTCCCAAGGATCGGAAGCGGAGATCCGTGACGGATCTCGTGGAACAGTGGGGACCAAACCGTGCAAGGTTCGCTTCCTGACCCCGTCCGGGGCAACCGATTATTCCCGCGCAGGCCCTCGGGCCCGGAGAACGGGCCGGGCCGGTCCGGGGGCGGCGTGCGCGCCGTACGCGGGCGCAGGGCCTCGGGCTTCGGCATGCCGGGAAACCCTCGACGGTGCGGTGGAGGCGCCGCTTGCCTCAGCAGCGGCGGCGCTCCGGCATTCCGTCGACCAGAGCGGTGAGCAGTCCGCCGAGCACCTCACGCTGTCCGGCGGTCAATGGAGCCAGGATCTCCTCCGCGGCGGCCTTCCGCGCGTCGCGCATCGAACGGAGCACCGCCCGGCCCTCCTCGGTGATCTCGATACGGACCACCCGGCGGTTGGCCGGATCGGGCGCGCGCCGCACCCGGCCGCTCGCCTCCAGACCGTCGACCAGAGTGGTCACCGCTCGTGGGACGACATCCAGACGCTCGGCGAGATCGGCCATCCGGGGCGGGCCCTCGTAATGCGCGGTCGTGCGCAGCAGGCGGAACTGGGCCGGGGTGATGCCGATCGGCTCCAGCTGCCGGCTCTGGATGCGCTGGAGACGGCGCGTGAGCCGCAGCAGCTGCTCGGCGAGCATGCCGTCGGAGTCGGGGGAGTCCATGAGGGAACAATATCAGGACTTCGTTCATTGTGAACAGAGGTAACAATGAGCTAGGCTCACCGAGGCCGGCTCGACCGTCAGCTTCCGGACCCTCGTACCGGCTGGTGGGAGCCCGAGCGGGCCCCGTCACACACCTTCGAAGGAGCCCATGAAACCCGACGTATCCACCTGGACACCTCCGGCAGCAGACGCCGGGCAGCCTCCCGCCGAGCTGCGCCGCATCTTCCGGCTCTTCCGCCCCTACCGCGGCAGACTCGCCGTGGTCGGACTGCTGGTCGGCGCCTCTTCGCTGGTGTCGGTCGCCTCCCCGTTCCTGCTCCGCGAGATCCTGGACACCGCGATCCCTCAGGGCCGCACGGGGCTGCTCGCGCTGCTCGCGCTCGGCATGATCCTGACCGCCGTGACGACCGGTGTCTTCGGCGTGCTCCAGACCCTGATCTCCACGACGGTCGGCCAGCGCGTCATGCACGACCTGCGCACCGCCGTCTACACCCAGCTGCAGCGGATGCCGCTCGCCTTCTTCACCCGGACACGCACGGGTGAGGTCCAGTCCCGCATCGCGAACGACATCGGCGGAATGCAGGCGACGGTCACCTCGACCGCGACCTCCCTGGTCTCCAACCTCACCTCGGTCATCGCCACGGTGGTCGCCATGCTCGCGCTGGACTGGCGGCTCACCGTCGTCTCGCTGCTCCTGCTGCCCGTCTTCGTCTGGATCAGCCGGCGCGTGGGCAGGGAGCGCAAGAAGATCACCACCCAGCGCCAGAAGCAGATGGCCGCGATGGCGGCCACGGTCACCGAATCGCTCTCGGTCAGCGGCATCCTGCTCGGCCGGACCATGGGCCGCTCGGAGTCCCTCACCAAGACCTTCTCCGAGGAGTCGGAACGCCTGGTCGACCTCGAAGTGCGCTCCAACATGGCGGGGCGCTGGAGGATGTCGACCATCGGGATCGTGATGGCAGCCATGCCCGCGGTCATCTACTGGGCAGCGGGCCTCACCCTCCAGTCGGGTGTCACCGCGGTCTCCATCGGCACCCTGGTCGCCTTCGTCTCGCTCCAGCAGGGCCTCTTCCGTCCGGCCGTCAGCCTGCTCTCCACCGGTGTGCAGATGCAGACGTCCCTCGCCCTGTTCGCGCGCATCTTCGAGTACCTCGATCTGAAGGTGGACATCACCGAGCCCGAGAAACCCGTCCGGTTGGAGAAGATCCGCGGCGAGATCGCTTTCGAGGACGTCACCTTCAGCTACGACCCGAAGAACGGGCCGACCCTGAGCGGCATCGATGTGACCGTGCCCGCCGGGAGCAGCCTGGCCGTCGTCGGTCCCACCGGGTCGGGCAAGTCCACGCTCAGCTACCTGGTACCGCGGCTGTACGACGTCACGGCGGGCAGGGTCACGATCGACGGGGTCGACGTGCGCGACCTGGACTTCGACACCCTCGCCCGGGCCGTCGGTGTGGTCTCCCAGGAGACCTACCTCTTCCACGCCTCGGTCGCCGACAACCTCCGCTTCGCCAAACCGGACGCCACCGACGAGGAGATCGAGGCCGCAGCCCGCACCGCGCAGATCCACGATCACATTGCCGGGCTGCCCGGCGGCTACGACACCCTCGTCGGCGAACGCGGGCACCGGTTCTCGGGCGGGGAGAAGCAGCGGCTGGCGATCGCCCGCACGATCCTCCGGGACCCGCCGGTGCTGATCCTCGACGAGGCGACCAGTGCTCTCGACACCCGTACGGAATACGCCGTGCAGCAAGCCATCGACGCCCTGTCGAAGGGGCGCACCACGCTCACCATCGCGCACCGGCTCTCCACCGTCCGGGACGCGGACCAGATCGTGGTCCTGGACAAGGGCCGTACGGCCGAACGCGGTACGCACGAAGAACTGCTGGCGAAGGACGGGCGCTACGCAGCTCTGATCCGCCGCGACAGCCGGCCCGCCCCGGCCGTCACCTGAGGTCCCGGCGCCACCTGTGCCTCCCTCAGTGGAAGCGCGCGGCGAGCAGCGCGATGTCGTCCGTCTTCCCCTTGCCGAAAGTGTCCAGCAGCACGTCGCAGAGATCCTCCACGTGCCGTGGGGCCCGGGACACGCTGTTGCCCAGTTCGTGCAGGCTGTCGTCGAGATCCTCGCCCGGCACCTCGATGAGCCCGTCGGTCAGGAGCAGCAGGGTGGAGTCCGCGGGCACGGCGTACCCGACGGCAGGCGGGTGGGGCAGATTCAGCCCCAGCAGGGACCCGTGCTCGGCCAGACAGCGCGTGGATCCGTCCGGGCGCAGCAGCACAGGAGGAATGTGGCCGGCATTCGCCACCTGGATCCGGCGTGCGCCCGGCTCCACCAGAACGAGGCAGACGGTCACGGTCATCGCGGGCCTGAGCCGCACCAGAAGCGCGTCCAGACGTTCCAGAAGCGAGCGCGGGTCGTGCCCCTCGATGGCATAGGCACGCAGCGCGTGGCGGACTTCCCCCATGATCATCGCTGCCTGGAGGGAGTGCCCCGCCACATCGCCGATGGCGAGCAGCAGGCCGGCCGGAGTCTCGAGCACTTCGTAGAAGTCGCCGCCGATCTCCGAATCGTCCGCCGCCGGCTGATAACGCACTGCCAGGTCCGTACCGGGCACTTCAGGAAGTCTGTCGGGCAGGAAGCTGCGCTGCAGAGTGAGGACGAGCGCATGTTCCTCGCTACGTGAACGCAGGGCTTCGAGGGCCAGCGCACAGGCCTGTGCCAGTTGGGAGAGCAGTTCGCGGTCGTCCACTCCGGAGAGTGCCTCGGCGTCGATCGCGAGAGCGACGGGCGGACGGCCCCGCTTCGTGCGGGCCAGAATCAGGGCGACCTCATCGGGAATGGCGCCGGCCCGGCTGCCGCCCTCGTCACCTACGAGCGCTCGCCAGTCCGCGCCGGACACAATCGCGGTATGGGTGCCCGTGCCATCGCCCAGGGCCTGGTCGGCCAGCCGGTCGAGCAGCCGCGGTTCCTCGGAGGAAACGGTGACGGCCGGTGCTGCGGTCCCAAGAGAGCGGCCGGCCTGTCCGCGGCCCTCGGCCGAGGCCAGGAACAGGGTGCGGTTGTCCGGACTGAGGGCGACCGCGATGGCCGGCGACTGCATCAGCGTGGCCGCGCCGACCGCAGCCGCTTCGGCGAACGTTTTCCCGTCCCTGGCGGCGTAGACGGCCAGGGTGCTGCTGTTCAGTGCGGCCACCCGCTCCGCGAGCCGCTCCGCCCGGCGCCTGGCCCGGGCGTAGCGCAGTGCCGCGGTGACCGTTGCCAGGAATTCGTCCGGGGCGATGGGATCGGTGAGATAGGCGTCGGCGCCACGGTGGAGGCCCTGGGTACGGTCACTGAGCGCGACGGCCGTGGCGGAAACATGGATGACCGGGAGGGAGGCGGTCCTCGGGTCGGCCTTGATCTGTTCGCACACTTCGAAGCCGCTCATGTCGGGCAGCTTGACGTCCACGACGGCCAGCTCCGGCAGCTCGGTGCCAGCAGCCGTGGCGAGCAGTGCCAAGCCGTCCGCACCGTCGACGGCTTCCACCACGGTATGACCGGCTCTGCGCAGCCAACTGCCGACGATGTAGCGCTTCGTCTCGTCGTCGTCGAGCACCAGGATCTTCCCGACAGCGCTGTCCTGACGCAGATGCGAGCTCATGGGGCGATGTCCTTCCTGCCCCCCGCGCCTTCCGTGTGGGGGATGAATTTCGAGAGCACGGCTTCGAGCTGCGAAAGCGTCAGCGTGGCCTTGCCGAGCACCGCCCGCGCGTGTGTCAGCCGGTCGTGGTCGAGACTCGCCCGCGGCGCCGATGTGAGAACGACGACGGGGACGTGCCGCAGGTCGGGATCCCCGGCGAACTCAGCGAGCACGGCGTACCCGTCGAGGTCGGGCATGTGCAGGTCGAGCAGAACGGCCTCCGGACGCTCCTGGCGCACGACCGAGCCCGCTCGACCGCCCTGGTCCACCTCGACCACCCGTCGCGCGAGCTGGTCCAGTACCGGCCGGATCGTCGCGCGAAAGGCGTCGTCGTCGTCGACGGTCACCAGCACGGTGGCGAGAGGTGGGCCCACCTCGCCGCCACACCCGGCAGCGGACACCTGACGGCCTGCGGGCAGTCGTACGGTGACCTGGGTACCGGACCCCGGGCTGCTGGTCAGGGTGAGGCTGCCTCCCAGCAGCTCCGTCAGCCGGCGAGCGTAGGGCAGCCCGAGCCCGGTGCCCGGCCGGCCTCGCTGGTGCGGGCCGCGCACCTGGTAGAACTCCTCGAAGATCTGCTGCTGTTCCTCGGCCGGAATGCCTATACCGGTATCCGTGACGGTGAAGAGCACCTGGTCCCCGTCGTCCGTGCTCTCGGTGGCGACGTCGAGGCTCACCGTCCCCGCCTCGGTGAACTTCAGCGCGTTCGACAGCAGGTTGCGCAGGATCCGGGTGAGCATCACGTCGTCGCTCACGAGGTCCAGATCCCGATCGGCGACGGTCAGCTCCACGTCCCGGCCGTGACCGTATCCGCGCAGAGTGTCTCGCAGCTGGCCGAGGACCAGACGCAGGTCGACGGGCGCCCAGCTCGGCTCCAGTCGCCCGGACTCGGCCTTCGCGACATCGAGCAGCTCATCGACGAGGGCGAGCAGTGTGGCCCCCGAGGCGGAGATCAGAGAGACCTGCCGGCGCTGTTCCTCGTTGAGCCGCTCCACGTCGAACTCGAGCAGCAGCCGTGCGAGGCCCACCACGGAATTGACCGGTGTGCGAAGTTCGTGACTGACATTGGCCCAGAACCTCGTCTTGGCTTCGCTGGCCTCGCGCAACTGGCGGGACTTCTCGTCCAGCTCGGCGTAGAGAGCGACGACCCCCCGGTTGGTCTCCTCGAGCTCCTCGGAGAGCTCCGAGTAGAGGGCCACCACGCCCCGGTTGGTCTCCTCCAGCTCCTCGTTCAGCCGGCGAAGTTCCTCCCGCTGAGCCCGGGACTCCTCCAGCGCGGCGATCAGGTCACTGGTCTGCGCCCGCGCGTCCTCCGACACACTGGCCCCCGAGTGAGCCATCAGGACCTCGCGCGCGTGCTGCAGGGATTCGGGTGTCTGCACATGCGCGCTGACCTGCTGTTCGATCACCAGGGAGCGCTGTGACGGCGAGTGGTGGATCTGTACGAGACGGGCCGCAGCCAGCATCGACTCCTTGCCAGGACCGCGGCCGTCCTTCCAGGACATCGCGACGCGCAGCGTCGGCTGTGGCCCCTGGACGAACCCGAAGACGACCGTCGGTGCGGAGGAGCCCAGCAGATCCCGGCCCAGCTCGCTCAACGCGGTGGCCAGCCGGATCTGGTCCTGGTGCTCCACCCCGAGTGCGTCAGCGACGGATTTTCCGCTGCGACGCAGGACGAAGATGTCCTGCTCCGTGCCCAAGGAGAGCGACACGAGAGGGACGGCGTCCGGCGCCGTCGGGCCGGTCACCATGCTCCCTTCGCCACCACGACACCGGCGTCGTCCCGCCGCACGCCGGCCTCACGCAGTAGCTGGGCCGCGGCCACCAGCGGGGAGTGATCGAGGAAACCGGGCAGCGCGGTCGTCCGCCAGCGTTCGGAGAGACCGTCGGAGTGCATGATCACGGCTGCCTCCGGAGGAAGATCCTGGCGTACCGTCCGCAGGGTCGGCATGTGATGACCCACGATGCCGGGCGCGGACAGGAGCGACCGGCGGGCGCCGGAGCCAGGGTCCACGACGAAGGTACTGACGTTGCCCACGCCGCAGAAGTACACGCTTCTCGTCCTCGGCTCGATGCGTACCACGGTGACGGCGCCGCCGCGTCCGCCGCGCAGCGCCGTGTGAATGGCGGTGAGAAGAGCTTCGGGCTGCTCCGCCGCCGAGTTGTGGAAGGCGGTCACCGCGGCCTGCGCCGCACGTCCGGCCAGGGGACCATGCCCCAGGCCGTCACAGAACATCACCAGGAGTGCTTCCTCGCCCCCGGCCGTCGATTCCATGGGACGGCCGGTGTCCTGCGGACGCAAGTCGGCACCGTTCGGCCGGAAACCCGTCAGCTGGGCCCAGCTGAGCGTGCCGGCCGAGGGCGCCTGGCGCTCCGGGACCGCCGTGCGCTGCACGTCCGAGCCGGTGCGGGGGGCCGGCTTGTCCCACGGCGCACCCACAGGACGCGCCGCCCAGGCGTCACCACACACATCCTCTCCGGCGATCGTCCTCGTCAGACCCTCGACCACGGGATCTCCGAGCCCGGAGGTGCGCCGCGCTGCCTCCTTCATCCAGAAACGAGCCGCCAGCACTGTGCCTCGGCCGGGGATCGAGTGCAGGTCGAAGGCGTCGGCGAGACGTGAGATGGCACCGAGACCGATGCCGAGGGTGCCCGCGGTGGAAGTGCCGTCGGTCAGTGACTTCGCGACGTCCGCCATCCCCGGCCCCGCGTCCGTCGTGACGAACTCGATTCCGGCGTCCTGCGACGTGCGGACGACGCGCAGCAGGAGCGCACCGTCGACGGCGTGTCTGCCCAGGTTCGTCGCGGCCTCGCTCACCGCCAGTGCCACTTCGGCGCAACGCTGTTCGTCGAAGCCGATCCGCCTGGCCAGCGACACCGCGGCGACACGGGCCGAGGCGGGGAACGATTGCTGATCGCGGAGCCAGACGACGTCCTCGGCGGTCACGGCCGCGGAACTCAGCGAGCCCATTTCGTCACCGCGATCTGGGTGCCACTGCCGACCTCGGTCTCCAGCGTGAAGTCGTCGACCAGACGACGTGCGCCACTGAGTCCCAGTCCGAGGCCGCCGCCGCTGGTCCACCCGTCGGTCATCGCCTGGTCCACATCGGGAATGCCGGGACCGGAGTCCTCGAAGACGGCGGTCACACCGGTCCGGCCGTCCCGCTGGACCAGGCCGAGACGCATGACGCCTCCGCCGCCGTAGACCAGAGTGTTACGTGCGAGCTCGCTCGCCGCGGTGACGAGCTTGGTCTGGTCGACCAGCGAGAGTTTGCAGCGCTGGGCCAGCCCGCGTACCAGCTGACGGGCCCGTACGACGTCGTCGTTCGAGTCGATCGTGATGACCTGGTGGTCGGTGTCGGGGACGGGCCGGAGCCCGCTCATCGCTGTGCCGGGCGGTCGATACCCGGCCGGGCCAGGAGGTTCAGCCCTTTCTCCAGCGTGAGGGCGGTGCGCACGCCACCCAGCGACAGGCCGAGTTCCACCAGCGTGATGGCCACGGCGGGCCTCATGCCGACGACGACGGTCTCGGCGTCGAGCATGCGTGAGATGGCCGCCGTGGTGGCCAGCATGCGGCCCACGAACGAGTCGACGATCTCCACGGCGGTGATGTCGATGACCACGCCCCTGGCGCCGGAGTCGACGATCCGGGAGGCCAGGTCCTCCTGGAGGTCCAGGACGATCTGGTCCTCCAGGTCGACCTGGATGGAGACCAGCAGGACGTCGCCGATCTTCAGGACCGGTACGCGCTCGGTCACGCCTGGCCGCCGTTGACCGGGAGATCCGCGCTGCTGTTGCGCAACGCGTGCTTGAGCGCGTCGGCGAGCGACGCCTTGGTGACGATGTCACCGAACTGGATGCCCAGCGCGACGATGGTCTGGGCGATCTGGGGACGGATGCCTGAGATGATGCACTCCGCGCCCATCAGCCGGGCGGCCACCACGGTCTTGAGCAGGTGCTGGGCGACCTCGGTGTCCACTGCGGGCACACCGGTGATGTCGATGATCGCCTGGTCCGCGTTGATGTCGACGAGGGCCTGGAGGAGTTTCTCCATCACCACCTGGGTGCGGGCCGAGTCGAGGGTGCCGACCAGGGGGACGGCCACCACGCCGTCCCACAGCTTCACGACGGGGGTGGAGAGCTCCATCAGCTGCTCGGCCTGAGCGCTGATGATCTCCTCGCGCGTCTTCGCGTAGACCTCGAGGGTGAAGAGCGCCAGGGCGTCCACCAGCTTGCTCAGCTGGAGGTAGGCGTGGATGTCCTGCGCCGGCGTGTCCGCGGTCGGCGCGAGGACGTCCTTGAGCGCCAGCACACTCGTCGCGGTTTCCGTCGGAGTGAATCCCTGACGGGCGCGACTACGGGAGAGCTCGGTGAGCAGCGCGCGCACCTCGCCGAAGGCCTCTCCCTGCCAGTCGAAGGCTCCCTCACGCAGCCCTGCCGACAGTCCTGTGTACAACTCGTGAAGCTCGCGGTCGAGCTCGGCCACAGAGATGCGCCCGCGCAGTGTGCGGGAGACAGCCTCCACCCAGGCCGAGGCGAGCGTCTCGTTCCTCGCCGTCAGCAGCTCGACGAGGCGGGTTGATATGGCTTGTTCTGCCACCGCTGGTGACTCCTCTGTTCCGTGCCGCAATGCCGTTCCGTGCAGCGTATGCCATGGCTCGCTGTTACCGATGTCGCGTGGTGGGGCGGCCGCCGCCCTCACTTCGGGTGGTGAAACTCCCTGGGAGGGCGCCTCCTGGTCCGCGGGCGGAGGAGGTGCGCCGTGACCGGTCACCGGCAGTAGCTGGGACCGGGTCCGCCCTCGTGTCCGGCCGACCGGACGCGGAATCCGAGAAGCTGTACGGCGAGCACGATGAGCGCGGTCCGCCACAGGGCCTCAAGTGCGAAGCCGGTGCCGAAGGACATGAGGACGAGCAGAAGAACCAGGACGACGCGAACCATGCCTACCCGCTGCCCCTCCATCTGTTCTTCATGCTGTGTTCTTCGCGTGAATCCGATATTCCCCTGTGCGCCGCCGCACCAGGTGCGGGACCGGATCCGCTCCGTGCCGTACGGCATGAGGGCCGCAGAACCGGGAGGGCCGGGAACCCGGCCGCACACGCGGGGCAGTTCGGGGCGGGACGGCTCCCCGGCTCACCGTTCCCGGTCAGACTCGAACAGGACCCAGCAGCCGTGTGACCGAACGAACAGCCGCCCGCCCCGCCCGGTTGGCGCCGATGGTGCTGGCGGACGGGCCGTAGCCGACGAGATGGACGCGCGCGTCCCGCACCGCCCGGGTGTCTTCGACGCGGATGCCGCCGCCCGGCTCGCGGAGCTTCAGCGGGGCCAGGTGGTCGACGGCGGGCCGGAAGCCGGTCGCCCACAGGATCACGTCGGCCTCGACCGCGCGGCCGTCGGGCCAGACCACCCCGGCCGGCGTGATCCGCCCGAACATGGGAAGCCGGTCGAGGACTCCCCGCGCGCGTGCGGCCCGGACGGCGTCGTCGAGCGGCAGCCCGGTCACGCTCACCACACTCTGCGGCGGGAGCCCGCGGCGTACGCGCTCCTCGACCATGGCTACAGCGGCCCGCCCCCGCTCCTCGTCGAACGGGCCCTCCCGGAACACCGGAGGGCGCCGCGTCACCCAGTACGTCTCCGCGGCCACTTCGGCGATCTCCATCAGGTGCTGGGTGCCCGACGCACCGCCGCCGACCACGACCACCCGCAGGCCGGCGAACTCCGCCGGCCCCGGATAGTCCACGGTGTGCAACTGCCGCCCCCGGAACGTCTCCTGACCCGGACAGCGCGGCCAGAACGGCCGGTCCCAGGTGCCGGTGGCGTTGATCAACGCACGCGTGGCGTACGTACCCTCGGAGGTCTCGACGAGCAGCCGGCCGCTCTCGCCCTCGCGCACGGTGCTCACCTCGACCGGACGGTGCACCCGCAGACCGAAGCGGTGCTCGTACGCGTCGAAGTACGCACCGATCACCTCGGACGACGGGCGGCTGTCGTCGGCGTCCGTCAGCTCCATGCCGGGCAGGGAGTGCATGCCGTGCACCTTGCCGTAGGTGAGCGACGGCCAGCGGAACTGCCACGCGCCGCCGGGCCGGGGTGCGTGATCGAGCACGACGAAGTCCCGGTGGGGCTCGAGGCCGGCCCGCCGCAGGTGATAGGCGGCGGACAGCCCGGCCTGTCCGGCACCGATGACGACCACGTCCAGCTCACGGATCCCGAAGTTGTTCACGTTTCTACCAACCGGATCCAGCTCCTGCGTCTTCCCGGACGCGCGATCTCTCCTGCCCGCGACAGAATGGGCTCATGTCCTCCTTCACCACGCATCTGCTGAGCGTCACCACCGGACGGACCGAGACGGTCACGGACCTGACAGCGGACTGTGAACAGTTCCTCGGCCGGGTCGCTCCCGGCGGAGACGGCCTGCTCAATGTCTTCGTCCCTCACGCGACCGCCGGGATCGCCGTCCTGGAAACCGGAGCCGGCAGCGACGACGACCTCCTCACCGCCCTGCAGACCCTGCTCCCCGCCGACGACCGCTGGCGCCACCGCCACGGGACCCCGGGCCACGGCCGCGACCACGTACTCCCGGCCCTGGTCCCCCCGCACGCCACCTTGCCGGTGATCGGAGGGAGGCTGGAACTGGGGACCTGGCAGTCCGTCTGCCTGGTGGACACGAATCGCGACAATGCAAACCGTCAGGTCCGCCTGTCATTTTTCGGGTAGGGCTGCGTCTGCCGTCACTGGAGGAGTGATGTCCGGCCGCACCAAGTGAGAGAGGCCCGGCTCCGGGCGGGGCTGGATGAGCAGTGCTGCGCGGCGATGTGCGCCTGGGGAGGATGTCATCCGCGAGGAACTCGGCATCATCCGCATCGAACGCGTGCCGACCGGCGATGCCTGGGCCTGACCTTGGTCAGGCCATTGCCGGCAGCGGGCTGACGTCCGCCGCCGGGGCGCCCGGGGACTTCGCCCCCGGAAAGCCCCGGAACGCTTGACCTGGAGCGCACTTCACCACGCAGACTCCCCATCGAGCCCGGACCACCGGACCGAAGGGGAGGACAACCATGGAATACCGCACCATAGGCACCGACCCCGCCCACCGGCGTGAGGTGAGCGTGCTCGCGCTCGGCGCGATGCTGTTCGGTTCGCTCACCGACGAGAAGACCTCTTTCGCCCTTCTCGACCGCTACGTCGAAGCGGGCGGGAACTTCATCGACACGTCCGACAACCACGCCTTCTGGACCGACGGGAGACAGGGCGGTCACAGCGAGAACGTCCTGGGCCGGTGGCGGCGCAGCCGGGGCGTCGGTGACGAGATCGTCATCGCCACCAGGCTCGGTGCCCGTCCCCTGGCTCCCGGTACCGGCTTCGTCGACAACCCGGAGGGTCTGTCGGCCAAGGTGATCCGCGAAGCGTCCGAGGCCGGCCGGGAACGGCTGGGTGTCGACAAGCTGGCCCTGCTGTACGCACATATCGACGACCATTGCGTACCGCAGCAGGAGACCGTCGAGGGTTTCGGCGCCTCGGCCGTGGAGGGTACGGCCGGACTCCTCGGGGCCAGCAACCAGGCGATGTGGCGGGTGGAACGGGCCCGGGCGCCGGCCGCCGCGGCCGGGCTGCCCGGATACGAGGTGCTCCAGTACCAGCACAGCCACCTGCGCCCCCCGGTTCGACGTGCCGAGCGACCTCTTCCCGGACGGCAGCCTCGGCCACGCCGGCCCCGAATCGTTCGGCTACCTGCGGGCAGATCCCACCCTGACCCTCGTCGCCTACTCCCCGCTGCTCCCCGGTGCGTACGTACGCGAGGACAAGCCGCTGCCGCCGGACTACGACCACCCGGGCACCCCGGCCCGGCTCGAGGAGCTGCGTTCCGTCGCCCGGGAGACCGGCGCCACCGTCAACCAGGTCGTCCTCTCCTGGCAGATCGGCGGCGAGCTGCCGGTCATCCCGCTGGCCGGGGCGTCGTCCCTGGCGCAACTGGAGGAGAACCTGGCCGCCCTGGACCTGGAGCTGACAGCCGATCAGCGAGCCCGGCCCGACACCGTGCACTGACGGTCCACGCGGAAGATTCGAACCCACGACCTCTTCGTCCTGAACGAAGATCGGGTCGACCTGCGGGAAGCCACATGGCTACCTGATGCACCAGTACAAGCCGGTGCTCGGCAGGGAGGGGAATCCCGTAAGGCCCTGTGAGGGGCTGTGGGACCGAGCGACCCACGAAGCGTTGGAGAAGGTGATACTCCACCGAACGGTGCCTTGGACACGCAACTCGAATCGTGAGTATCTCCTGACGAAGACCGCCCTGTGCGGGCAGTGCCACATCCGGCTGTACGGCGCACCTGATCAGACGGACCTGGCAGCGGCAGCTGCTCAACCCCACTCCGTTTTCCGCCGACCTGGCTCGGATGCGCGTTCAGCAGGCGGCGGAGCCGGATCTCGGGTGTCACATGATTGTTCCGCTCGCCAGCGGCTACCGGTTGGCGCTCCGGGCCTGGGGATTCCATCCCACCCTGTACCTCGACGTACCCGACGAGGTCTCGGCCCAAGCCGTCGCGCGGTTCCTCTCCGGCCGCGAGGGCTTGGGCCCCTCTCCGTGTGCCGTTGGGTGGCGCATCCGCCCCGCAGGCCGCGCGCCAGGGCAGGCAGGTCGCTTGTCGACGCCCCACTCCGGAGAATCGATGCAGCGCGTCAGAATTTGCCCCGCTCACCCAGTGACATCCAGGGCGGCCGGGGATTATGGTGCGAACGAACAGAGTGACAACGTTGTCAGTTAAGCAGGACTCGAAGGGAAATACCCCATGCGGTTTGCTTTCAGACCGTTCCGTCCCCGTGCTTCCGGTATGACAGCCGGTCTGATGGCCGCCGTACTCGTGAGTGGTGGAGTGGCCGGCATTGCCGAGCCCGCCGCCGCCGCCGCGGGCGCGGAACCGATCGATCTGGTCAATCCGTTCGTCGGAACCCAGAACTTCGGCAACACCTTCCCCGGGGCGAGCGCGCCGTTCGGCATGGTCCAGGTCAGCCCGGACACCGGCGGCCAGGGCGGCTACGACTACAAGCAGGACTCGATCTACGGATTCAGCCAGACGCACCTGTCCGGTGTCGGCTGCGGCGTCATGGGCGAGCTGCCCATCATGCCGACCACGGGTGCGGTCGACTCCGTGGACCCGAACACCTACCGCTCCCCGTACAGCCACGACGACGAGCAGGCCGGTCCCGGCTACTACCGGGTGGGGCTGAAGAAGTACGACGTCGACGCGGAACTCACCGCCACCGAGCGCACCGGGTGGCAGCGCTACACCTTCCCCTCCACCGGTTCGGCCAACGTCCTGTTCAACACGGGCAAGGCCAACCAGTCCGTGCTGGACTCCGAGGTGCACGTCGTCGGTGACCGCACCATCGAGGGCCGGGTGCACGCCGGGGGCTTCTGTGCCGGCCACGACGAGCACACGGTGTATTTCAGCGCCACCTTCGACCGGCCCTTCAAGGCCTACGGCACGTGGGACGGCGCGGACCCCGAACCCGGCACCCGCGACGCGGAGGGAGACGGCCGGAACGGCGCCTGGGTGACCTTCGACGCGACCACCGACCGGGACGCCGTCCTGAAGGTGGGGCTGTCCTACACCGGTGTGGAGGGCGCCCGTAAGAACCTGGCCGCGGAGACCGAGGAATCCTTCGACTTCGACGCCACGCGTGCGGCGTTGCAGGACACCTGGAAGAAGCAGCTGGATTCCATCCGGGTCGGCGGAGGCGCGGCGGACCGGCAGAAGGCCTTCTACACCGCGCTCTACCACAGCCAGTTGCACCCGAACCTCGCCGGTGACGTCGACGGCATGTACCAGGGGTTCGACAACAAGACGCACACGGCGAAGGACTACACGCCATATCAGAACTTCTCGCTCTGGGACACCTACCGGCCGCAGAACCAGCTTCTGCAGATGCTGGAGCCGAAGGTCGCCCGGGACGTCGCGCTGTCGGTCGTCGCGGCCGGCCGGGACGGCGGCTGGCTGCCCCGCTGGGCGCTCGCCAACAGCGAGACCAACATCATGACCGGTGACCCGGTCACGCCCTTCCTCGTAGAGGCCTGGTCGAAGGGTCTGCTCGCCGGACACGAGGCAGAGACCTACGCGTTGCTGAAGAAGAACGCGACCAGCACCCCGCCCGCCGACTCGCCGTACAACGGACGCTCGGGATCGGACCACTACACCGAGCGCGGCTACATCCCGTCAGGTCTCGAGCTCGGCAAGGACTGCGCGGACAAGGGCGGCGACAACGACTGCAAGCACCCGGCGTCGGCGACGATGGAGTACTCCGCCGCCGATGCGTCGCTCGCGCTGATGGCCGACCGGCTCGGACACAAGTCGGACGCCAGGATGTTCGCCGCGCGCGGCCAGTGGTACCGCAACCTGTGGGACTCCTCGATCCAGCAGTTCCGGCCGCGGACGGCTGACGGCACCTGGCTCACGCCCTACGACCCGGTCGAGGCGGCGCACCAGTTCCACGAGGGCGGCGCGTACCAGTACCAGTGGCTGGTACCGCAGGACCCGGCCGGTCTCGTCAGCCTGATGGGCGGCCGGAGCGCCACCGAGAAGCGGCTCGACTCCTTCTTCGTCCACGACAAGCTGCTCACCGACCCGGCGGGCACCGCCCGGAACGACTGGATCTCGCAGCCGTACGACTACTACGGCAAGCCGACGTACAACCCGAACAACGAGCCGGACCTGCACGCCCCGTACATGTACAACTGGGTCGGCGCCCCGGCGAAGACCGCGACCGTGGTGCGTGCGGCGATGACGCTGTTCACCAACGGGCCGGACGGGATGACGGGCAACGACGACCTGGGCACCATGTCGGCCTGGTACGTCTTCTCCTCCCTCGGCCTCTACCCGACGATGAGCGGCGGCGACTTCCTGGCCGTGTCCAGCCCGCAGTTCGAATCGGTGACCGTCCGGATCGGCAGCTATCCCAAGGCGTCCGGCACCAAGGGCCAGGGCGGCACGCTGACGATCGAAGCACCCGGAGCGAGCGACACGAAGCGGTACGTGCAGAGCGTGGCCCTGAACGGCCGGGACGTACCCCGGACCTGGCTGAGCTGGAACAAGCTCGCGCACGGCGGAACCCTTGCCCACCGGCTCGGGACCTCCCCCTCCTCCTGGGGCACGGGCGAGGGCGCCCAGCCGCCTTCCGTCAACCAGGCATCCCCCGACAGCCGCAAGCACGTCGACGCGTCGCTGCGTCCCGCCTCGGCGGTCGTCCCCACGGGTGACGCCGCACAGACCGCGAAGTTCACGCTGGACGTCCTCGGGCAGGCTCCCGGCAAGCTGAACGTGTCGGTCACGGCGAAGGTGCCCAGCGGCTGGAAGGCCACGACGGCACAGCGTTCACCACTGGTGATCGATTCCGGTCACCTCCCGGTCCAGAAGAAGGTGTCGCTCGACATCACCGTGCCCCCGGGCGTCGCGGCCGGGTCCTACCCGGTGGAGGTGAAGGTCGCGGGCCGAGGGACGAACTCGGTCACCCGCAAGGCCACCGTCACGGTGGGAGCCGCCACGACCTGCGCGAGTGAGGCGAACGGACAGTGCGCAGTGGACCTGCGCGCAGACCTCGGCCACGACGGCACGGCCACGGTGGCGAACTCCGACGAGGGCGACTTCGACGGGCATGGCTGGAGCTATGACGGCGACCTGCTGCCCAAGGCGGGGCCGGTCACCTGGGACGGGGTGACGTACGACGCGCCGGACCCCACCGGCACGGCGAGCAACTTCCTCGAAGCAAGCGGGCAGGCCCTCCTGCTGCCCGCCGGACAGCACAGTGCGCTGCGGCTGGTCGGATCGGCGCACAACGGTCCTGTGACCACCACACTGACCGTGCACTACACGGACGGCAGCAGCACGGAGGCACCGGTGACCTTCGGCGACTGGGCGGGCTCCGCGCCGAACGGCAGCACGGTCCTCCTCGACATGCCGCACCGCATCAAGCGGGGCAGCGGTGTCGACGGGCCGTCCATCCGGCTCTTCGGTACGGCCGCCGAGCTCGATGGGGGCAAGACGGTCCGTTCGGTCTCGCTGCCGGACGACTCCCGCGTCGAGATCTACGCTATGACGCTCGTCTAGAGAAGGACGGCGGACCGCCGAAACCCAGCCGGCGGTGCGCCGTTCCGGATCGGCGCACCCCGCTCATCAGGACCCCGGCGCGAAAGCGCCGGGGCCCTTCGCGTACTCGCCCACCCCGGCATCCGGCCCACCGTCCGACGGGCGCCGACGCCTGCCCGGACGGAGCGGCCACGGCTGCCGTGCCGTCGGCATCTCCGGGTACGGCGCCGGCCACGGACACCGGTTTCGACGGCCCCATCGTTCTCATCCGGGGCAACCTCAACGTCCACAAAGCCGCAGGTCCGCGGGAGTTTGTCGAATCCCGTGACGGGCTGACCATCCACTACCTGCCGCCCTACGCACCCGACCTCAACCTCCTCGAAGGCATCTGGTCACTCCTACGGCGCGGCTGGCTCTCGAACGTAGCCTTCAGCACCCCGGAACACCTCGTCCGGACCGTCCGGCGCGGCCTGCGGCACATCCAGTACCGCAGCCACCTCATAGACGGCTGTCTCACCGGGACCGGCCTGACCATCCGACCCGCCTGACCAGCAGCACGACATCCCGAGTTCAACCTCAGTAGTCCGAGGACGCCTTGACGGAGTCCGGTGGACACGAACGTCGACAATGCGGACCGGCAGGTGCGGTTGAGCTTCTTCGGACAGTGCGTCGCTTCGGTGGGACTGCAAAGGGGGAGCCCGGCCGCACCAAGTGAGGGGGACGGTCGCCACATGGCTGTGCGGCACCTGACGGCAGGTTCGACGCCCGCTGGCTGCGAACCGACCTGCGCCGCGCTGACCTGCCAGGTGGGCTGCGATGAAGGCGGACGTCGCGGAACCGGGCACCGGTGCCGCTGAGACGGTTCCCGGAGCAGTTCGGTCCACGGAGCCGGAGTGCTCTCGGAGGGTGATGGCGATTCGGCCGGCCTCCGGGTCCGGCAGCCGGACCGGATTGCCGCTCGCGCCGGCAAGCAGGGAGTGTCCCTCGGCTGTGACGTCGCTCAGAGGCCCCTCCTGGAGTGCCGGATTCAGCCCGAGCCGGTCGGCCCGGGACTCGTTCCGGCGGGCCCGCCCACGACCGTGAGCAGGTCCACGACGAAGACCAGTGTCGAGCCCGCCGGGATCAACGGAGAGGGTGACTGCTTGCCGTAACCGAGACGTGGGGGAACGATGATCTCGCGCCGGCCGCCGACCTTCATCCCCCTCACTCCCCGGTCCCAGCCCTTGATGACCCTGCCACCGCCCACGGCGAACTTGAACGGCCGGCCCCGCTCCCAGGAGGAGTCGGACTCCCTTCCGGACGCGAACGTGACCCCTACGTAGTGAACCTGGACGACCCTGCCCGGCTGCGCCTCGGGTCCGTCCCCGACCACGAGGTCCCGGATCGTCAGCTCGGTGGGCGCGTCACCCTCCGGAAGCTCGATTCCGGGCTTCGTCAGTTCGCTCATCACGGTCCCCTCGCTCGCCACCGGGCACCCCTGCACGGGCCGGCCTGCCGCATGGACACTCCATGCGGCAGGCGATCACGCTACCGGCAATGCCCATGCTCCGAGGCGCGCCCCGTGCCACGGAAGACGGTTCTCGTATCCGAGGGATGCACCGGAACGGGAGCCGGCCTCACCTCTGCGGGTGGGTGCCCGGTGACCAGGGGCCACGACATCTGCGCTTTTGCGCCATGGGCAAAAGGGTTCACCTTCCCCGCAACGCATGAAGGTCGCGCCGGAGAGCGCCGGCCGCGCGGCCTTGGGCCCCCGGCCGGCCCCGGACGTCCCCGCGTCCTCGGCAGCGGCAGCCTCCAATCTCAGAGCCCTCTGATTTCGCGCCGCTAGCGTCCCGCCCATGGTGCGCGAATACTTGATCATCGGGGCCGGTCCGGCCGGACTTCAGCTTGCTGCTTCGCTGGAACGCGAGGGACGCGACTACGTCGTCCTGGAGCGGGGGAGCGTACCGGGGGCGTTCTTCACCACGTATCCCCGGCACCGGAAGCTGATATCGGTCAACAAGGTGAACACCGGCTACACCGACCCGGAACTCAATCTCCGCATGGACTGGAACTCGCTGCTCAGCGACGACCCGAAGCTCCTCTTCCCTCAGTACAGCGAGCGCTATTTTCCGCACGCGGACGACTTCGTGCGCTATCTGGCCGACTTCGCGGAGCGCACCGGCGTCCGCGTCGAATACGGCACGGAGGCTGTCCGGATCTCCCGCGCGGACGGAGTCTTCACCGTCCTGGACCGCACCGGACGGACATGGCGGGCCCGGCGGCTCGTCGTGGCGACCGGTGTCTCCCGGCTCAATGTGCCACCCGTCCCCGGCATCGAACTCGCCGAACGCTACGACACCTTCGACCCCGACCCGGCGTCCTTCACCAATCAGCGGGTCCTGGTCATCGGCAAGGGCAATTCCGCGTTCGAGACGGCCGACGCCCTCATGGAGAAGGCCGCGGTCATCCACGTAGCCGGCCCGCACTCGGTCAAGATGGCCTGGAAGACCCACTTCGTCGGGCATCTGCGCGCGGTCAACAACAACTTTCTGGACAGTTACCAGCTCAAGTCGCAGAACGCGGTCATCGACGGCACGGTGGAGAGCGTCGAGAAGAGCACCGCCGGAGGGTTCCGGGTGATGTTCCGATACGCCCGGACCACGGAACGGCTCCGCGAACTCCACTACGACCGGATCATCGTGTGCACCGGCTTCCGCTTCGACGCCACCGTCTTCGACGAGACGTGCCGCCCCGCGCTCGCCATCGACGACCGGTTCCCCGAACAGACCTCTGCCTTCGAGTCGGTGAACGTACCTGACCTCTACTTCGCCGGGACGCTGACCCAGCAGCGGGACTTCAAGAAATGCACCAACGGGTTCATCCACGGCTACCGCTACGGGGTGCGTGCCCTGCACCGCATACTCGGCTCCCGCTACCACGGCACACCCTGGCCGGCCCAGCCGCTGACCGCGGCGCCGGAAGCGATCGCCGACGCCGTCGTCGCCCGCGTCAACCGCTCGTCCGCTCTCTGGCAGCAGTTCGGATTCCTCGGCGATGTGGTCGGTGTGGACGGCGGCCAGGCCCTCTACCAGGAGGAGGTACCGCTCGACTACGTCACCGACGGTGGCCTCGGCCCCGCCGCACACCGGTTCGTCGTCGATCTGGAGTACGGGCCGAACCACGACCACGTCGACCCGTTCGACGTCACTGTCCCGCGTGTCGTGGAGAACGACGTCGACCACGCCATGGATTCCGTCTACCTCCATCCCGTCGTCCGCCACTACCGCGACGGAGTGCTGGCCGGTACCCACCATCTGGCGGAGAACCTGGAGAACGACTGGGACATCCCGGCGGTCCACCAGCAGCCACTCACCGCGTTCGTGAGGGCCTGTCTTGGCTGAGCAGTTCCCCGGCGGCCTGCTCGATCTCCTCGACGCGGCGGGCGACCGCCCGGTGTTCGAGCACGCCGGCCGGGTGGTTTCCGGAGCGCAGCTCCTCGGCCTGGTACGGAGGGCGGCGAACGGCCTGCGGCAGCACGGAGTCGGACCGGGGCACGGCGTCGCCATGCTGCTGAGCGTCGGCCCGGAGGCGTTCGCCGCCATCATCGCGGCCCATGTGGTCGGTGCCCGCGTCGTCGGAGTACGGCCGGGCCTGACCGAGCGGCAGCAAGAGCATCTGCTCCAGGACGTCGGTGTCCGCGTCACCGACCGGGCCGGCAGTCCGGGCGCCCGGCGGCCCGGGCTCGTCCTCACTCTCGACGGGCTGCTGTCGACGGCGGACGACGGTGCCCGGCCGCGGGTCTCGGCACGGCCGGGGGACATCGCCCGGCTCATCCACACCAGCGGCAGCACCGGCGTACCCAAGGCATGTGCCCAGACCTATGCGGCGATGACCGCGGCCTGGGTGCTGCGGCCGGACGACTGGCCGCCCGCCATCCGCGAACTCGCCGGCCGAATGGACCGGTTCCTCGTGTTCGGCACCCTGGCGAGCCAGGTGATGATGGAGTACGGGCTGCTCGCACTCGCCGCCGGCGGCACCTTGGTGGCCGCCGATTCTCCAGCCTTTCCCGATGCCCTCGTGCGTCACCGGGCGACCGCCTCCGTCATCACCGTGGCCCGCCTGACTAAACTCGTGGCGAGCCAGCGCGAGTCGCCCGTGGACCTGAGCAGCCTGCGCGCACTGATGGTGTCCGGGTCGCCGCCGGCGCCGGCGCGGCTGCGGGAGGCCGCCGACGTACTCGGCCCGGTCGTCTTCCACGGGTACGGCCAGACCGAGACCGGCATGATCTCCATGGCCACGCCCGAGGACGTGCCCGGTTCGCTCGGAGTGCCGCCCGTGACCCTGGAGATCCGGGATGCCGCGGGCCGCCCCGTTCCGCCCGGGACCGACGGGGAACTCTTCGTCCGGACACCGTCCCAGAGCACCGGCTACTGGCGGGAACCCGCCCTCACCGCCGAGGTGTTCACCGACGGCTGGGTGCGCACCCGCGACCTGGGACGTCTCGACGCCTTCGGCCGGCTGTGGCTCACGGGACGCATGCGTGACGTGGTCATCGTCAACGCCGATGTGTACTACGCCGGTCCTGTCGAGCGACTGCTGGCCACCCATCCCGCGGTGGCCGAGGCCCACGTCGTCGCTGTCCCCGACGACACCACGGGGGAGGCCGTCCACGCCTTCGTCGTACCCGTCACCGGCCGCACACCGGTCCTCGGTGACCTGCGCGCGCTGGTGGCCGCGGAGCTGGGGGAGGCGTGCGCACCGACCGGCCTGACGCTCATCGAGCAGGTGCCGCTCACCGCGGCGGGGAAGCCGGACAAACGACGGCTGGCGGCGGACGGCCCGGACCGGTGAGTCCTCAGCCCGCGCGCCACCCCTGGCGGCCACGACAGCCACGCAGTTCCCCGGCGGCCTCACGCACCCGGGCCGGCCCCGTCCTCGTTCGCGACGCGAGGGCGGGGCCGGCCCCGTTCAGGGGGTCCCGGCCGCGACGGTCTCCTCCGGGTGACCGGCTCGTGCCGGCCGCTCCCGCCGGTCGAGCACCGCGAGCAGCGGCGTCGCCATCACGGTGGTGGTGATGGCGACCACGACCAGGGCACTGAACATCGCCTGCGTCACGATGCCCGCCGCCAGCCCCAGATTGAGCGCGATCAACTGCATCAGGCCCCGGGCGTTCATCAGCGCACCGACCCGCAGGGCGACCTGCTGCGGCTCACCGGCGGCGCGGGCGGCGAGCCAGCAGGCACCGAACTTCCCGGCGACCGCGACCGCCACGCACGCCGCCGTGAACAGCAGTACCGACCCGGAACCCAGCAGGGTGAAGTCGGTGTTCAGTCCCGAGTAGGTGAAGAAGAGCGGCAGGAACACCGTGCCCACCGGCTTGAGTGTTTCCACCGTGCGGTCCAGTTGCACCGAGCGGGGGAACACCACGCCGAGGCTGAACGCCCCGAAGACCGCGTACAGCCCGACCACATCGGTGTACCAGGCGATCAGGAACAGCACACCTACCAGCACCAGCAACAGGTTCTCCGGCGCCGCCCGTTCGGCGAGCAGCACGGAGCGGCCCCGCAGGCGTATCACCACCGCCAGCACCGCGATGAGGCCGAGCCCGCCCGCGACGGCAGCCGACACCAGCCCGGCGCTTCCGCCGGCGATGCTGAACACCCCGGCGAGCAGCACCCACGCGACCGCGTCGTCGACGGCGCCGGCGCCGAGCGACAGCTGTCCGAACCTCGTCCCGGTCAGGCCGCGCTCGGCGATGATCCGGGCCAGCATCGGGAACGCCGTCACCGCCAGTGCGACGCCGACGAACAGGGCCGACACCATCAGTGGTACATCCGGGGCCAGGGCACCGGTCCGTTCGCCGACCGTGATGATCAGCACCACACCGAGCACCACCGGTACCACCACACCGGCGGCGGACACCAGGCCGGCGGTCCGGGCCACACCACGCAACCGGTCGACCCGGAACTCCCAACCCACGTAGAACATGAACGCGACGAGGCCGATCTGCCCCACCACATAGAGGACCGGGCGCAGTTCCTGGGGGAAGAGGCCCGACTCGACGCCCGGGAGCAGAGCGCCGAGCACCGAGGGGCCCAGGACGACGCCCGCGAGCATCTCGCCGACGACGGGCGGCTGACCGACCAGCTGCAGCAGTCGGCTCACGATCCGGCAGACCACCAGGATCACCACGACGGCGAGGAAGAACGCGGATCCGAGCTCCGTGGCAGTCATCTGTTGTTCTCCCCTTCCGGGCGGGCGACCGGGCAGTGTCCTGCCGGTCGCTCCTCGAAGTAACGTGTCGCCGGCCGCAGCCGGCGGGCGTGCAGCACCATGACCGTGCCGAGCACCAGCTGGCGCACCCCCCGGGTGATGTCCTCGACCTTGTCCCGCAGCCGGACGAATCTCCGTAACACCATGAGGCGGCGGGAGGCGGGGGGCAGGCCGCGGGGAATCAGCAGACAGGGGGCGCCGTGCGGGATGGACCGGGTGTGTGAGGCCGTCGAGTCCAGCCGGAACCGGCTCATCACCTCGCGTACCGCGGCGCGCAGCACGAGAGGTGAGAGCCGCCACGCCGGACAGGGCCGGTTCGCCGCCGTTCCGAAGGGGATGTGGTGGACGTCCTTGGAGGCCAGGTCGGTCCAGCGGTCCGGGTCGAACTCCCCGGGCCGGTCGTATCCCGTGGCGTGGTAAGCCGGGTAGTTGAAGCACACGACGGTTCCGGCCGGCAGCACCGTGTCCTCGTCGAGCGGGACCTCGCCCGTGGTGATGCGGTGCGCGATGCCGAAGAGCGGGTACAGCCGCATCGTCTCGTCGAGGATGTGCGTGAGGTACCGGTCGTCCTCCGGGTCCGCCACCAGGCGGTGCTGCACCTGGGGGTGGCGTGCCAGGGCGAGCAGGACGTGCGCCGTCGCCTCGGACAGTTGCACGACGGCCGTGTTGAAGAACGTTCCCTGCAGATAGTGCACCTGTTCCTGCCGCGACAGCGTCCCGGGCAGCCGGTGCGGTACGTCGCCGGCCGTGATCCTGTCGTGCAGATAGGCGGTCAGCCGGGCCCGGCGCCGCGGGTGGCGCAGTCCGGTGCACTTCAGAGAGGTGATCACGTCGTGGGCGTGCGCGGTGATCAGGTCCCGGGCGTGCGACGGGCACGGCTCCTGGAACACCAGCCGATAGCAGAACTCGGCCCACGCGGGCATCACCAGGTCCCGCAGCCGCACGGCGCTGATCCGGGTGTCCGGCACCGTGTCCAGCACCCTGGCGACGGCTCGGGCGGCCGCCGCCGTGAGGTCGGCCGTGCTGCCGGCGAGGATGCGCCGTGTCGTGGCGGCCACGTCCTCGTAGCGCTCACCGGGTTCGAGGTGCTCCTGGTGCACCTCCGGGCCCGGCGCCAGCCAGTACCAGAACAGATCGGACAGGCCCGCGCCCGCGCTCCGGCCGTCGGCGGCCGGATGGGCATAGACCCGCTCGAAGACCTCCGGTCCGTGCGTGGAGCTGGGCAGGGTCACCGCCCGGTCCCCGTTGACCTTCTCGAAGATGCGCACCCGCAGTGCCACCACACCGCGCGGCAGCCACCAGGTGGCCGCTGCGGCCGCTTCCGGCCCGCTCCTCCTCACCACGTCCCGCCTCTCCGGACGGCCATGTCCTTCGTCAGATCGGCGTTCTGCCGCCCTCCGCACAGGGCGAGGGTGTGGTCGTACTCGTCGCGCAGTGTCGCGAGGACCCGCCGCACTCCCGCCTCTCCCTCGGCGGCCAGGCCCCACACCACGGGGCGTCCGACGCCGACCGCACTCGCGCCCAGCGCGAGCGCCACCGCGACATCGCTGCCCCGGCGCACCCCGCCGTCGAGCAGGACCGGCACCCGGCCCGCGACCGCGTCGGTGATCGCGGGCAGACAGTCCACGGCCGGCGGGACCGCGTCGCACTGGCGGCCTCCGTGGTTGGAGACGATCACCCCGGCCGCACCGTGCTCGACGGCCAGCCGTGCGTCGTCCGGATGCAGCACTCCCTTGACCAGCACGGGAAGTGAGGTGTCGCGCAGGACTTCGGCGAAGTCCGGCCAGCGGGCCGCCGGGGACATGGGGATGGCGGTGAGCGCGCCCGGTCCGGCGCCGGGCAGGCCGCGCATGTTCTCCGCGGCGTAGCCGGGCGGCAGGTCGGTGAATCCGTTGCGCAGGTCCCTGGTGTGCCGGCCGAACACCGGCGAGTCGACGGTGACCACCAGTGCCGTGCAGCCCGCTTCCTCGGCGCGCCGGACGAGTGCTCCGGTGACCTCTCTGCGGGGGTGCAGATACAGCTGGAACCACACGGCCGGGTCCGGGGCCGCTTCGCGCGCCGCGGCGACGACGTCGAGGACCGCGGTGGTCGCGGCCGTCCCCGTCACCAGGACGGCGCCCTCGGCCGCGGCGGCACGGGCCGT
>Ga0196960_10000022_pt1 | contig 56124 bp, 55 predicted proteins | sample S3v_5metaG_FD_183187 | JGI IMG/M metagenome (GOLD analysis project Ga0196960, IMG submission 183187) | Soil microbial communities from Anza Borrego desert, Southern California, United States - S3+v_5 | ecosystem: Environmental > Terrestrial > Soil > Desert | place: USA: California | collected...
GCGGGTACCGGCGCGCCGGCCGGACCGCTCAGTCGTTCACCACGAAGGCCGGGGTCTCCTTCGTCAGCACCTCGCCGCGGAAGAACGCCGGGCTGCGGCGCCGCATGGCCTCCATCAGCACCACGCCGAGCAGCAGCAGCCCGACACCGATGACGAAGACGGAGCCGACGCCGAGGACGGACGACCCGGAGCCGTACGCCGGGTCCCACATGTCGTAGAGGGTCTTGCCGAAGACCGCTGTGAGCAGGATGCCGCCGACGAGGGGGAACAGGCCCTTGAAGACGAGGTCACGGGCGGACCGGGTGAGCTCGGCACGGAAGTACCAGACACAGGCGAAGGCGGTCAGTGCGTAGTAGAAGCAGATCATCAGGCCGAGCGCGTAGATCGTGTCGACGAGGACGTGCTCGCTGACCAGCGTCATCACGGTGTAGAAGACGCCGGTCGCGACACCCGCCACGACGGTCGCCCGTCCCGGGGTCCGGAAGCGCGGGTGGACCTTGGCGTACGACGCGGGCAGCGCCTCGTAGGCCGACATCGCCAGGACCGTGCGCGCCACCGGGATGAACGTGGTCTGCAGGCTCGCGGCGGCCGAGGCCAGCACCGCCAGGAAGAGCAGGATGCCGAGGCCGGGGCCCATGACCGGGCCGGCGAGGGCGGCGAAGACGTTGTCGGAGGTGTCGGGGTTGGCGAGGCCGAGCCCGGAGTCACCGGAGCCGACGGCCATCTGGGCGGCGATGCCGGTGGCCAGGTAGGAACCGACCAGGACGACCATCGCGATGAGCGCCGCGCGGCCCGGGGTGCTCTCGGCTCCGGTGGTCTCCTCGTTGGCGGTGAGACAGGCGTCCCAGCCCCAGAACATGAAGATCGAGAGGGAGAGGCCGGCGGTGAAGGCGGCGAAGGACTGGACGGCGAACGGGTTCAGCCAGGACCAGGAGAATTCCACCGACGTCGCGGCGAAGTCGCCGCTGCCCGCCTTCTGCACCGCCATCGCCACGAACACGGCGAGGACGACGAGTTGCAGGCCGACCAGCGTGTACTGGACGCCCTTCGTGGCTGTCATCCCCCGGTAGCTGATCGCCGTCGCCACCGCGATGAGCAGGAGACAGGTGAGGATGTGGACGGTCTTGTCGTCGTCCAGGGCGGCGACCGCGTCGCTGCCCGACACCTCGCCGGCCAGCAGCCAGAAGTAGGAGGTGGCGACGCCTGCGAGGTTGGACAGGACGATGATCGTGGCGATCACCAGTCCCCAGCCGCACATCCACCCCAGGCGCGGTCCGAAGGCCTTGACCGTCCAGGTGAACGAGGTGCCGCAGTCCGGCACGGCCTTGTTGAGCTCGCGGTACGCGAAGGCGACCAGCAGCATCGGGAGGAACCCCGCCAGGAACACGGCGGGCATCTGCACACCGACCTCACCGGCGGTGGAGCCGAGGGTGGAGGTCAGGCAGTACACGGGGGCGACGGTGGAAACGCCGATGACGGCACTGCCCATCAGGCCGACGGAATTCCCGCCGAGACCCTTCTCGCGTACGCCGCCGTCGGCCGGGGCGCTTCCCCGTACCGTGTCTCCGGCCTGGGGCCGCGTGTCCAGCTCAGTCATGGAGAGGACGTTATGCCCTGCGATTTCCACATCCGGAGGGTGAGACTCCGCTGTCTCACCCTTGACTCGCCCCAGTCGAACCGCACTTGAGCCGTTGCATCAAAGGCACCCATCCAGAGAGGCCTTGCATTCAACGACCCGAGGCGACATGGAGAGACGTACGGGAACCGCACCCCTGTCCGTTTTGCGGGGATTCAAAATTTTCCCGTCCGTCCGCCTGCCGGACATCTCCCGAAGCCGCCTTCGCACTACGGCCTGCGGTACAGCTCCTCGATCTCGGCGTCGAAGTCCCTCATGATCGCGTCGCGCTTGAGTTTCAGCGAGGGGGTGAGCTGCCCCTTCTCCTCGGTGAAGTCCTGGGGGAGCACGGTGAACTTGCGGATCGACTCGGCGCGCGAGACGAGCCGGTTGGCCTCGTCGACCGCGCGCTGCAGCGCGGCGAGCAGCTCCTCGTCCCGGACGAGCTCGCGCAGGGGGACGCCTTCCTTCTTCCGCATCCGGCGCCAGTGGGCCAGGCCGTCCGGCTCCAGGGTGATCAGGGCGCTGATGAACGGCCGGTTGTCCCCCACCACCATGCACTGGCTGACCAGCGGGTGGGCGCGCAGCCAGTCCTCCAGCGGGGCGGGGGTGACGTTCTTGCCGCCGGACGTGATGATGATGTCCTTCTTGCGGCCGGTGATCGTGAGGTAGCCGTCGTCGTCCAGGGCTCCCAGGTCGCCCGTCGGGAACCAGTTGTCCTCCATGTACGGCGTGGCCTCGCCGCGCTCGGTGTCCCAGTAGCCCTGGAAGACCTGACCGCCGCTGAGCAGGACCTCGCCGTCGTCCGCGATCCGTACGGCGGTGCCCGGCAGCGGCCAGCCCACCGTGCCGAGACGGGGCTTGAGGGGCGGGGTGACCGTGGCGGCGGCGGTGGTCTCGGTCAGGCCGTAGCCCTCGAAGATCTGCATGCCCGCTCCCGCGTAGAAGGCGGCAAGCCGGTGCCCCAGCGGGGAGCCGCCGCAGATCGCGTACCGGACGTGGCCGCCCAGCGCCGCCCGGATACGCCGGTAGACCAGCGGGTCGTAGAGGGCGCGCGCGGCCCGGAGCCCGATGCCGGGGCCGGGGCCCGTGCCGTGTTCCGCCGCCTCGACCGCCTCGCCGTAGCGCCGCGCGATACGGGCCGCACGGTCGAAGGAGGAGGCGCGGCCCATCTTCTCGGCGGTGGCCCGGCCGGTGTTGTAGACCTTCTCCAGGACGTAGGGGATGGCCAGCAGGAACGACGGCTTGAAGCCGGCCAGGTCCGCGAGCAGGTCGTCGGTCGCGATGGACGGCGCGTGCCCGAGCCGGACCCTGGCGCGCAGGCAGCCGATCGCCACCATCCGGCCGAAGACATGGGAGAGGGGCAGGAACAGCAGAGTGGACGCGGGGTACTTCGACACGGACTTGAAGACCGGGTGGAGCAGCTCGATGGCGTTGTCGACCTCGGCGAAGAAGTTCCCGTGGGTCAGGACGCAGCCCTTGGGCCGGCCCGTGGTGCCCGAGGTGTAGATGAGGGTGGCGGGACTGTCCGGTTCCAGGACGCCACGACGGGCGGCGACCGCCGCGTCGGGCACGTCCTTGCCGAGGGTCTTCAGCCGGCCTGTCGCCCCCGTGTCGAACTGCCAGAGGTGGGTGAGGTCCCCGAGCTGCTGCCGCTCCTGGCTGACCAGCCGCCCCTGTTCCGTCGTCTCCACCGCGCAGGCGACCGCCCCGGAGTCCTGGAGGATCCAGCGCGTCTGGAAGGCCGACGAGGTGGGGTAGACGGGCACGGTGACCAGCCCGGCGGCCCAGGACGCGAAGTCGAGCAGCGTCCACTCGTAGGTCGTGCGGGCCATGATCGCGATCCGGTCGCCGCTCTGGAGGCCCTCCGCTATCAGGCCCTTGGCGACGGCCTGCACCTCCGCGGCGAATTCGGCGGCGGTCACGTCCCGCCAGCTGCCGTCGGCCTGCTTGCGGCTGAGGACCGCCTCGGACGGAGCCTCCCTGGCGTTGTCGAAGGGGATCTCGGCGAGCGAGCCGCGTCGCACGGCCGGTGCGAGAGGCGGCACGGAGACTTCCCGTACGGTGCCGTCCGACCCCCTGACCTTGGTCGGCTCGACCAGGGCGGGAACGGCGGTTGCGGCGGCGGGGGCGGGCGTGGACACGAGCGGCTCCTCGACATGGGGTCCGGCGCCGGGCCCGTCCGTGGGGCCGGCGCCGGGGCGGCTGCTGGGTGCGCGGGGTCGTTCACGTACGGATCGGGCGGCCGGAGGGGTCCGGGCCGCGGTCAGGGGCGTTCCAGGATGGCGGTGACCCCCTGGCCGCCCGCGGCGCAGACCGAGATCAGGCCCCGGCCCGGCGCGTCCCGCTCCGCGAGGAGCGCGGCCAGGGTCGCCACGATCCGGGCGCCCGTCGCGGCGAAGGGGTGGCCGGTGGCGAGGGACGATCCGACCACATTCAGCTTGTCCCTGTCGACGGGGGCGAGCCCCTGCTCCTCCCAGGCGGCCAGGGTGGCGAGCACCTGGGAGGCGAACGCCTCGTGGATCTCGAAGAGGTCGAAGTCCCCGACGGTCAGTCCGGCCCGCTCCAGCAGGCGCGGGACGGCGTACGCGGGCGCCATCAGCAGCCCGTCCTCGCCGTTCACGTGGTCCACGGCGGCCGTCTCGTACAGCGACAGGTACGCCAGCGGTTCCAGGCCGTGCGCCTCGGCCCACTCCTCGCTCGCCAGCAGCACGGTGGCCGCGCCGTCGGTGAGCGGGGTGGAATTGCCCGCGGTCATCGTCGCGCCGGGGTGACCGGCGCCGAACACCGGCTTCAGCGTGGCCAGTTTCTCCACGGTGGACCCGGGGCGCAGATTCTGGTCGCGGTCCAGTCCGAGGTACGGGACGACCAGGCCGTCCAGGAAGCCGCGTTCGTACGCCGCGGCGAGCCGCTGGTGGCTGGTGGCGGCCAGCAGGTCCTGGTCCTCGCGGCTCACCCCCCACTTCCGGGCGGTGACCGCCGCGTGTTCGCCCATCGACAGGCCGGTGCGGGGCTCGGCGTTGCGCGGGATGTCCGGGACGAGGTGGCCGGGGCGGACCGCGGCGAGTGCCTTGATCCTGGCCCCCGCCGTCCTGGCGCGGCGCGCCTCCAGCAGGATCCGGCGCAGCCGGTCGTTGACGCCGAGGGGCGCGTCGCTCGTGGTGTCCGCGCCGCCCGCGACCGCCGAGTCGACGGCGCCGAGCGCGATCTTGTTGGCCGCGGCGATCACGGCCTGCAGACCGGTGCCGCACGCCTGCTGGATGTCGTACGCGGGTGTGCGCGGGTCCAGGGCCGAGCCCAGGACGGTCTCGCGGGCCAGGTTGAAGTCCCGGCTGTGCTTGAGGACCGCCCCGGCCACGAACTCGCCGACCTGCTGCCCCCGCAGGCCGAAGCGCTCGACGAGCCCGTCCAGCGCGGCGGTCAGCATGTCCTGGTTCGACGCCTGCGCGTACGGGCCGTCGGAGCGGGCGAACGGGATGCGACTGCCACCGATGACCGCGACCCGGCGCGGCTGCGGAAGTGCGAGGGGAATCAACTCGACCAACTCATCTCGACAACTCCTGACCCTTGAGTAACCTTACTCTGGAGTAAATCTACGACCGAGCAGGAGTCCAGACAATGGCCGACCGCTATCTGCACTTCACCGGCACCGCTCCCGGCCGATTCCTGACCCGCAGGCTCGGCCTGCCGCAGCCCGCCCCGCTGCGTCGCTGGACACTGGAAACCCCGTCCCTCGACGGGCCGTTGCTCCACCTCACCGCAGGCAGCTCCGCCCACCCGGACACGCTCGGTCCGGTGCTCGCCACGACCGGCCTGAAGGTCACCGGCCAGGCCGGACGCCCGGCCGCCGTCGTCCTGGACGCCACCGGCGTCACCACCGCCGCCGGGCTCGCCGGCGTGCACGCCGCCCTCCACCCCGTCGTACGGTCGCTGGCCGGAGGCGGCCGCGTCGTCGTCCTCGGCACCACGCCGTCCCCCGAGGACCACCACCAGGCGGCGGCCCAGCAGGCCCTCGAAGGATTCGTACGCTCGCTCGGCAAGGAGATCGGCCGGGGCGCCACAGCGCAGTTGCTGCGGCTCGCACCCGGGGCGGGCCCGGCCTCGGCCGAATCCACGCTCCGCTTCCTGCTGTCCCCCCGCTCCGCCTACGTCAGCGGCCAGGTCATCGAACTCACCGCCGACGCCCCCGGTGAGGTGGCCGACTGGGCGGCGCCGCTGACCGGGCGCACCGCGGTGGTCACCGGCGCGGCACGCGGCATCGGCGCGTCCGTCGCCTCCGTCCTCGCCAGGGACGGCGCCCAGGTGATCTGCCTGGACGTCCCGCAGGCGCGGGAACAGCTCGTCCGCACCGCCGACCGCCTCGGCGCCACCGCCCTGCCGCTGGACATCACCGCCCCCGACGCCGCCGGGCTCATAGCCGCGGCCGTCCCGGACGGCCTGGACATCCTCGTCCACAACGCGGGCATCACCCGGGACCGCCGGCTCGCCAACATGCCCGCCGACCGCTGGACCTCGGTCATCGACGTCAACCTGGACAGCGTCCTGCGCACCACGGACGCCCTCGTCGGCTCGGGCACCCTTCGCCGCGGCGGCCGGATCGTCGCCACCGCGTCCATCGCCGGGATCGCGGGCAACAACGGCCAGACCAACTACGCGGCGAGCAAGGCGGGCATCATCGGCCTGGTCCGCTCACTGGCTCCGCGCGCCGCCGCCGAGCACGGCATCACGGTCAACGCCGTCGCACCCGGCTTCATCGAGACGAAGATGACGGCCGCCGTGCCCCTCGTCATCCGGGAGGCCGGGCGCCGGATGAACTCCCTGTCCCAGGGCGGCCTCCCCGTCGACGTCGCCGAGACCACCGCCTGGTTCGCCCAGCCCGCGTCCGGCGCGGTCAACGGCCAGGTCGTGCGGGTCTGCGGCCAGAGCCTGCTGGGGGCCTGACCCATGAACGGTCTGAGCCTGTCCCTCGTCCGCGGAGCCGCCACCTCGCCGTTCAAGCGGGTCGGGCGCCCCGGCGCCGTGCTGCCCGCCGGCCGCGTGGTGCTCCCGCCCGCCCCCGTCCCGCCCGGCCCCCTCGCCGCGTACAGCAGGATCTGCGGCTTCGCCGAACCGGACCCGGTGCCGCTCACCTATCCGCATGTGCTGGGCTTCCCGCCGGCCATGCGGCTGATGACGCGCCGCGACTTCCCCCTCCCGGTGCTCGGACTGGTCCACACCTGGATCGAGATCACCGGGCACCGGACGCTGCACCCGGCGGACGAACTCGGGCTCACCGTGTACGCCGACGGGCTGACGCCGCACCGGCGCGGCACCGAGGTCACGATCGTGACCGAGGCGCGGCTCGGGGGAGAGCTCGTCTGGGAGTCACGCAGCGGCTACCTGTCCCGGCACGCGACCGGAGCGACGGCCGCCCCCGCTCCTCCCCCGGCCGCCTCCCCGGACCTGCCCGCCGTGGCGCAGTGGCGGCTGCCCTCCGGCCTCGGACGGCGGTACGCAGCAGCCTCGGGCGACCGCAACCCCATCCACCTCCACCCCCTGACCGCGCGGCTCTTCGGCTTCCCCCGGCACATCGCGCACGGCATGTGGACCGTCGCCCGCTGCCTGGCGGAGGCCGGAACCGGGGACGGGGCGGGTGAGCCGCGCCGGATCCGGTCCGTGCGGGCGGACTTCAAGGCGCCCGTCCTGCTTCCCGCCACCGTCACGTACGCCGCCGCGGGCGCCGCCTTCCAGGTGCGCAGCGGCAGCCGCGTCCACCTCACCGGCAGTGCGGCCCGGGGGGACTGAGCCCGCTCAGTCCCCCCGGGACTGCCAGCCGCGCCCGTGCATGAGGTTCTCCAGGCCCGCCCACGAGAAGTTCATCAGGGTCGACGCGGCCTCCTTGGCCGAGACTCCGGGGGTGGAGTTCGCCCACCCGGCGAGCGCCTCCGCCGCCCCCACCAGCGCCTGCGCGAGCCCCTCCACATCCCGGTCGGGCAGCGCGGGATCGCTGTGCGCCTCACGCGCCGCCGCACCGATCAGACCGGTCACGAACGCAACGATCTCCTTGCGCAGCGCCCCCACCTCACTGACGAACGGCTCCCCGTGCGAACTCGCCTGCTGGTGCAGCACCGCCCAGCCGTCCGGGTTCTCCGCGGTGTGGGTGAAGAACGCCCGCAGCCCCGACCACAGTTGCCCGTCCGCCGGAATCCCCGGCTCCACGGCCGCCCGTACGGCCTCCACCAGCGCTTTCGCCTCACGGCGGATGCACGCGGTGAAGAGCTCCTCCTTCGAGTTGAGGTACAGGTAGACCAAGGGTTTGGACACCCCGGCGAGTTCCGCGATCTCGTCCATCGAAGCGGCCCGGTATCCGCGCTGCCCGAAGGTCCGCACGGCCGCGTCCATCATCTGCTTCTCGCGCACCGCGCGCGGCATTCGTTTGCTCTTCACTGCACTCACGTCGGACATCCCTCCCGCCCCCACTGCGCTACTCCTCGGTAAGAGTACGGCGCGGCCCCGGCAGCCGCCGTACGGAAGGGAGCGGCCCGGCCTCGACGGCCGGGAGGCACCCCTCCATCTGAGGTAGCCCGTCCGTACGACTCAGGTCGCCCACGAGATCCCTCCCAGGCCCGACGCCCTTCCCGGGCCGGCTGCCTAGTGTCCTTCAACATGACGACCACACTCCGCAGACGGGCCGCTGTCTCCGCCCTCGCCGCCCTGGCCCTGCTGACCACGCCCGCCGTCACCGCCCAGGCCTTGTCCGGCCCCGCGCCCGCACCGGCCGTGTCCGCCACGTCCGGCACCGCCCCACTCGAACTGCCCCGCCCGACCGGCCCGTACGCCGTGGGGGTCGACGTCCTGCACCTCACCGACCACAGCCGCGCCGACCCGTGGGTGCCCGGGGCCGGGGACCGAGAACTGATGGTCTCGGTCCACCACCCGGCCCGGGCGGGAAGCGGAAGCACGCCGGCCCCCTACATGGACACCGAGGAGGCCCGGCTGATGCTGGCGGGGCGGGGGCTGGACGGCCTCGTGTCCGCCGACGTCGTCAGCTCGGCCTCCACCCATGCCCGTACGGACGCCCGGCCCGCGGGGGGACGGTTCCCGCTGGTGCTGCTCTCGCCCGGTTTCAACACCCCCCGCGCCACTCTGACCTCCCTCGCGGAGGAGCTGGCGAGCCGGGGCTATGTCGTGGCGAGCGTCGATCACGCCTACGAGACCAGCGGGACCGTTTTCCCCGGCGGACGGGTACTGACGTGCGCGGCCTGCGACACGGTCGAGGCGGCGCCGGACGACGCGGCCTCCCGGGAAGTGCTGAGGACCGTCTCCGCCGGACGGGCCGCCGACCTCTCCTTCGTGCTCGACCGGCTGACCGGACCCCACCCCGCCTGGGAGAACTCCCGCATGATCGACCGCCGCCGGATCGCCGCAGCCGGACACTCCATCGGCGGCAACGCCGCGGCCTCCACGATGCGCACCGATCCCCGCGTCGACGCCGGGATCAACATGGACGGCACCTTCTTCGACCCGGTCCCCCGCTCGGGCCTCGGCGGACGGCCGTTCCTCATGCTCGGCACCGACGCAGGCCACCGTCCTGGGGGCGGGGACTGCTCCTGGGACCAGGGGTGGCAGCACCTCGACGGCTGGAAGCGCTGGCTGACGGTCAGGGACTCGGGCCACTTCACCTTCACGGACACCCCCGGACTCGGCGAGCAGCTGGGCCTGCCGGCCGACCCCGAGGCGCCTCTCTCCGGCGACCGCTCGACGCGGATCACCAGGGCCTACGTGGCGGCCTTCCTCGACCTGCAGCTGAAGGACCGGCCTCGACCGCTCCTGGACGGCCCCACCCCCGGCAACCCCGAGGTCGTCTTCCAGAACCCGTGACCGCCCGGACGCACAGCGGCGCCCCCGGACACGGAGTCCGGGGGCGCCTGTGTGCAGAAGGGTCACGCCGTGACGGGGACGCCCTTGGTCTCCACGTCACGCACCTCGTCCGCAGGCTCCTCGATCGGGGAGGCCGACGCCGAGTTGTACGCGTCGTGGTCGAGGATCTTCTCGCGGGCCGCGACGATCACGGGGACCAGAGCCTGTCCCGCCACGTTCGTGGCGGTGCGCATCATGTCCAGGATCGGGTCGATGGCCAGGAGCAGGCCCACGCCCTCCAGCGGCAGTCCCAGGGTCGACAGGGTGAGGGTCAGCATGACCGTGGCGCCGGTGAGGCCGGCGGTGGCCGCCGAGCCGATCACCGAGACGAACGCGATCAGGATGTAGTCACCGATGCCCAGCTGGATGTCGAAGATCTGCGCGATGAAGATCGCCGCCAGCGCCGGGTAGATCGCGGCGCAGCCGTCCATCTTCGTCGTGGCGCCGAACGGGACGGCGAAGCTCGCGTAGTTCTTCGGGACGCCGAGGCGCTCGGTGACCTGCTGGGTGACCGGCATCGTGCCGACCGAGGAGCGGGAGACGAAGGCCAGCTGGATCGCGGGCCAGGCGCCCTTGAAGAACTGCAGCGGGCTGACCTTGGCGACCGTGGCGAGCAGCAGCGGGTACACGCCGAACATCACGAGGGCGCAGCCGATGTACACGTCGGCGGTGAACGTGGCGTACTTGCCGATCAGGTCCCAGCCGTAGTCGGCGATCGCGTAGCCGATGAGGCCGACGGTGCCGATCGGGGCGAGGCGGATGACCCACCACAGGGCCTTCTGGAGGAGTTCGAGGACCGACTCGCTGAGCGCGAGGATCGGCTTGGCCTTCTCGCCGAGCTGGAGCGCGGCGATACCGGCGACCGCCGCCATGAAGACGATCTGCAGGACGTTCAGCTCGGTGAACGGCGTGATGACGTCGGTGGGGACGATGCCGGTGAGGAAGTCGATCCAGGAGCCGGCGTTCTCGGGCTTGGCGCCGTCCTTCGGGGTGAGGCCGGTACCGGCGCCCGGGTTGGTGACCAGGCCGATCGCGAGACCGATGGCGACCGCGATCAGTGACGTGATCATGAACCACAGCAGGGTGCGGGTGGCCAGCCTGGCGGCGTTGTTGACCTTGCGCAGGTTGGTGATCGAGACCAGGATCGCGAAGAAGACGAGGGGCGCGACGGCCAGCTTGAGGAGCTGGACGAAGATGCCGCCGACCTTGTCGAGGGTGGTGACGAGCCAGCCGACGTCCTGGCTGCGGGCGAGCCAGCCCAGCAGGACACCGAGGACCAGACCGGCGACTATCTGGACCCAGAACGGGACGCGGGGCAGGCGGAAACCGGAACCGGACGGCTTACCGGCTCCGGTCTCGGCGGTGGACGCGGGATTCGCGGACACGGACACACTCCAGATGTGACGCATCGGCGCGTACGAGGACAGGCGTACGGTCGTGCGGTCGAACAGGGGGACGGGGGTGCGGCGCCCGTGTCAGGGACGGCGCCGCTGCATGATGCCGGTTCAGACGTTGCGGCAACAGACCGCGGACATACAGCGGCAGAGATCGACGTGCAGGCGCGCCACGAGCGGGATGCTCAAGGCGTGGTGGGTGCGCGCTGCCGTCATCATGCCGAATACGTTAACACTGCAACTTTGAGAACCTCAAAGGTCTACTTCTTGATCATTTCACCGGTCCCTGGTCCGGACACGCCGAAACCCCGGTACGGGAGCGGCTGCTCCGGTCCGGGGTCTCGTCGTACGGGGGTTCGGGTGTGAGGAAGCTTACGCGGCGCCTACCGGGTGACGCTGTCCTCGCGGGTGCGGTTCGCCTCGAGCCTGGCCTTGGTCCGGTCGACCGTCGAGATGATCTGCTCGGACATCTCGTCACGCTGCTTGCGCAGCAGGATGAAGCTGAGGGGCGCGGAGAGCAGCAGACCGAGGAGGACGACCCAGAGGGCGTTGGAGCCGGCGACGCCCGCGGGGAGCACCCCGAAGTGGACCGCCACGCCGGCGACGAAGAAGCAGCCGACGAAAATCAGCAGGCGCATGGCGGTGTACCGGATCGTTGCGCTGGGCTTTGCAGCGGACACGGCTGGCCTTCTCTCTACGTCCGACGTTCCTGCGGTCGTGCAGTCCGGAGTCCTGCCCGACCAGTGAAGCATGCCCCGAATTCGATCAGTTCGCAGGGGTTGCCCCTGGGGCCGCTAACGGAAGAGCGGGAGCAGCATGATGATGTCGTCGCGGTAGTCGTCCTCGGCGACCCGGATGGCGTTCGGGATCCGGCCCACCTCCTTGTACCCGCAGGAGGCGTAGAAGCGGTCCGCCCCGGTGCCGCTGCGGCAGGTGAGCCGGATGGCGTCGATCCCGTCGAGCCCCTGGGCGGCTTCGGCCGCAGCCGTCATCAGGGCGCGGCCGAAGCCCTTGCCCTGGTGGCGCGGGTGCACCATGACCGTGTAGACGCCGATCCAGTGCTGCATGAGCCGGTGGGTGTTGCGGGTGAGGAAGGCGGTGGCGGCCACCGTGCCGTCCTCGTCCCGTCCGACGATCAGGTGGGTGCGGCCCTCCGTCATCCCGGCGAGGTGCTTGACGAGCTCCGGCCGGACGTCCTCGCCGGTGACGGGCGGCACGAAGCCGACGGCTCCGCCCGCGTTGCTGACATCGACCCAGAGCGCGGTGATGCCGTCCCGCAGAGTTCGGCCGAACGCGGGATCCACTTCAAAAGTAAGCGCCATTGGGGCAGGTTAACCATTACGCAGCAGGACGCTCAACCTGCGTCCACCACGCGAGAAAGCCCCGGCGGCCGGGGCTTTCTCGCGTGGTGGGGCCGCCGGGCCCGGTGCCGCCTCAGACGCGCATCGGCTGCGGCGTCTCGCGCCGTCCGGCGTCCGGGCCCGGGTACTCGCGCAGGATCTCGTACCGGGTGTTGCGCTCCACGGGCCGGAAGCCCGCGTCCCGGATGAGGTCCAGCAGGTCCTCGCGGCCGAGCTTGTTCGGGGTGCCGTAGTCGTCGGCGTCGTGCGTGATCTTGTACTCGACGACCGAGCCGTCCATGTCGTCCGCGCCGTGCTGGAGTGCGAGCTGCGCGGTCTGCACGCCGTGCATCACCCAGAACACCTTGACGTGCGGGACGTTGTCGAACAGCAGCCGGGAGACCGCGAAGGTCTTGAGCGCCTCCGCGCCGGTCGCCATCGACGTCCGCGCCTGGAGGGTGTTACGGACCTTGCCGTCCTTCATGTCCACGAAGTCGTGCTGGTAGCGGAGCGGGATGAAGACCTGGAAGCCGCCGGTCTCGTCCTGCATCTCCCGCAGCCTCAGCACGTGGTCGACGCGGTGACGGGGCTCCTCGATGTGCCCGTACAGCATCGTCGCGGGGGTCTTGAGACCCTTCTCGTGCGCGAGACGGTGGATGCGCGACCAGTCCTCCCAGTGGGTGTTGTGGTCGACGATGTGCTGGCGGACCTCCCAGTCGAAGATCTCCGCACCGCCGCCGGTCAGCGACTCCAGCCCGGCCTCGATCAGCTCGTCGAGGATCTCGGAGGCCGAGAGCCCGGAGATCGTCTCGAAGTGATGGATCTCCGTCGCCGTGAACGCCTTGAGCGCCACCTCCGGCAGGGCTTCCTTGAGCGCGCTGAGGGAGCGCGGGTAGTAGCGCCACGGCAGGGTGGGGTGCAGCCCGTTGACGATGTGCAGCTCGGTGAGGTTCTCGCCCTGCATCGCCTTCGCGAGCCGGACGGCCTCCTCGATGCGCATCGTGTACGCGTCCTTCTCGCCCGGCTTGCGCTGGAACGAGCAGTACGCGCAGGACGCGGTGCACACGTTGGTCATGTTGAGGTGGCGGTTGACGTTGAAGTGGACGACGTCGCCGTTCTTCCTCGTACGCACCTCGTGGGCCAGCCCGCCGAGCCAGGCCAGGTCGTCGGACTCGTAGAGCGCGATCCCGTCCTCGCGGGTCAGCCGCTCACCGGCCCGGACCTTCTCCTCCAGCTCGCGCTTGAGTCCCGCGTCCACCAGGGCGCCTCCATATCTCCATGTGACAGATCCGGCAGCCCACGGTACTCCCCCGCCTTCCGGGCGGGGGGACCCCCGTCGCCGCTCCGCGTCACTCCTCCTCGGGGAGCTCCCCCACCCGGTTCTCCCACTTCGTGGAGAGCACGACCGTCGTACGGGTCCGGGAGACGCCCTTCGTGCCGCTGAGCCTGCGGATCGTCTTCTCCAGGCCGTCCACGTCCCCCACCCGCACCTTGAGCATGAAGGAGTCGTCACCCGCGATGAACCAGCAGTCCTCGATCTCGGCGAGGTCCTTCAGCCGGTGCGCGACGTCCTCGTGGTCGGCGGCGTCGGAGAGGGAGATGCCGATCAGCGCCGTGACCCCGAGCCCCAGCGAGGCGGCGTCGACGGTCGCGCGGTAGCCGGTGATGACACCGGCGGATTCCAGCCGGTTGATGCGGTCGGTGACGCTGGGCCCGGAGAGCCCGACGAGCCGTCCCAGCTCGGCGTACGAGGCCCTGCCGTTCTCCCTCAGGGCCTGGATGAGCTGTCTGTCCACCGCGTCCATATGACTGAAACCTTCCATTGTTCAGCAGTACCGCGAGTTTACGTGTAGAATCCAAGGCACAACAGGGTCAAGCCCTGTAAATCTTCCTCATTATCCAAGAAAAGCTTTCGAATCTTCAGGAGTGACCTTCACCGTGTACTCGATCGAGATGGCCTACGCCCGGATGCGCGAGCTGCAGGACCTGGCCAACCGCTCGCGTGCCCACCAGCCCGCCGCCGCCCACCGGGTCGACCGCACGCGCACCCCGCGCGTGAGCAGGAAGAAGCGCTGACCCCGCCGGATCAGCCCCGGGAGGCGCCACCGAGCTCCCCTTCCCACCGGCGGTACAGCTGGTGCGGCACCCCCGCCGCGTCCAGCACCCGCCCCGCGACGAAGTCCACCAGGTCCTGGATGTGCGTCGCTCCCGCGTAGAACGCCGGCGAGGCGGGCAGCACCACGGCTCCCGCCTCGTCGAGTGCGACCATCTGCTTCAGCGTCCGGCCGCTGAGCGGCGTTTCGCGCACGGCCACGACCAGCTTCCGCCGCTCCTTGAGCGTCACGCTCGCGGCCCGCTGCAGCAGATCCTTCGAGAGCCCGAGGGCCACCCCGGCCACGCACGCCGTCGACGCCGGGACGATCAGCATCCCCTTCGCCGGATACGATCCCGACGACGGCCCGGCCGCCAGATCGCCGGCCGCCCAGTGGCGTACGCCGGAGATGTCCGGGCCGAAGGTGTCCGGCTTCCCGTCCGCGCCCCGCGCCAGCCAGCTCCGCAGGTCCTCCTGCCAGTGGGCGTCGCGGAAGGAGATCCCCGTCTCGTCCAGGAGCGTCAGCCGCGAGGCGCGGCTGACCACCAGATCGACGCTCTCCCCGGCGGCCAGCAGCCCGCGCAGCACCGCGGCCGCGAAGGGCGTGCCCGATGCGCCCGAGACCCCGACGATCCAAGGCCTGCGCTGCTGCTGACTCATCGAAGTCCCGGTTCTCACACCACCGAGCCTATCCGGCGCCCTGCTCCAGGAACTGAGCCAGGTGCTCCGGACGTTGCAGCGGACGAGGGAACAGCCATGGACAGGGGGTGACCATGACGGACACACGCACGAGCGCCACCGCACGGGCCGTCACGGCCGGCGTGGTCATGCTCGGCTGGCTCGCGCTGCTGTGGCTCCTGGAAGGCGTCGACGCGGCGACGGGCCATTCCCTCGACACCTACGGCGTCAGCCCGCGCGAAACCGCGGAGCTGGCCGACGTCGTGCCGTCCGCGTTCCTGCACAGCGGCTGGGAGCACGTGGCGTCCAACAGCGTCCCGCTGCTGGTCCTCGGCTTCATCGCCGCGCTCGGCGGGATACGCAGGTTCGCCGCCGTGGTCCTCGTGGTGATCGTGACGGCGGGCCTCGGCGTCTGGCTCACCGCGCCGCCGGACACGGTGACGCTCGGCGCGTCCGGGGTGGTCTTCGGCCTCTTCGGCTACCTTCTGGTCCGCGGTTTCGTGGACCGGCGCCCGCTGGACATCGTCCTCGGCGTGATCATCGCCGCGGTCTACGGCTCCCTGCTCTGGGGCGTGCTGCCGACGGACTCCGGCATCAGCTGGCAGGGCCACCTCTTCGGCCTCGTGGGCGGGGTGGCGGCGGCGTTCTTCTTCCGCCGCCCCCGCCCGCAGACCTACGTCACGGTGTGAGACCCCGCACCAGCAGGTCGAGCAGCGCGCAGGCGAACAGCGCGATCCCGATGAAACCGTTGACCGAGAAGAAGGCCCGGTTCAGCCGGGACAGGTCGTGCGGCCGCACGACCCGGTGCTCGTACACGAAGGCCACGGCGACGATCACCATGCCGATCCAGTAGAAGATCTCCGCGTCCGTCGCCAGGCCGAACCACACCAGCAGCCCGGTCGTCACCACATGGCAGACCCGCGCGCCCCACAGCGCGGCCGGGATCCCGAAGCGCGCGGGGAAGGAGAGCACCCCGTGGGCCCGGTCGGCCTGCACGTCCTGGCAGGCGAAGATCAGGTCGAAACCGCCGATCCAGATGCCGACGGCCAGCCCCAGGATCACCGCGTCCCACGACCAGCTCCCGGTCACCGCCAGCCAGGCCCCGATCGGCCCCATGGCCTGGGCGAGGCCCAGGATCGCGTGCGGGAAGTTCGTGAACCGCTTGCCGTACGGGTAGACGACCATCGGCACGACGGCGACCGGCGCCAGCGCCAGGCAGAGGGGGTTCAGCAGGGCGGCGGCACCCAGGAACACGACGAGGGCCACGAGCGCCCCGGTCCACGCGGACCTCACCGTGACCGCGCCGGTCACGAGCTCCCGGCCCTCCGTGCGCGGGTTCCGGGCGTCGATCTCCCGGTCGATGATCCGGTTCGCGGCCATCGCGAACGTACGCAGCCCGACCATCGCGACCGTCACGAGCAGCAGCGTGCCCCAGTGGAACGTCCTGTCCAGCTGGAACATCGCGGTCAGCGAGGCGATGTACGCGAAGGGCAGCGCGAAGACCGAGTGCTCGATCATCACCAGCCGCAGGAACGCGCGGGGCTTGCTGCGGGGCTGCGGCACAGCGCCGGCGGAGGCTGAGGCGCTCACCGTCCGCACTCCTTCCAGCAGCGGTCGGCCGGCTCACCCCCGCGGCGGCGGAGAAGTCCTGCCGCCGCTGCGCCCTCGTCCAGCATCGCCTTGACCGTCACAGTCCGTATTCCTTCCAGCGTCGCGTCACCCGATCGGATGTCTCCGGGTCGGACTCGACCATCTCCGGCCAGCCCCCGTCCCGGGTGTACCCCTCCTCGGGCAGCTTCCGCGTCGCGTCGATCCCGGCCTTGCCGCCCCAGAACTGCTGGTAGGAGGCATGGTCGAGATGATCGACCGGGCCCTCGGTGAGCAGCAGGTCACGGGCGTAGTCGGTGTTGCCGAGCGCCCGCCAGGCCACCTCGTGGAGATCGTGCACGTCGCAGTCGGCGTCCACGACGACGATCAGCTTGGTCAGCGACATCATGTGCGCCCCCCAGATGGCACTCATCACCTTCTGGGCGTGCTTGGGGTACTTCTTGTCGATCGACACGATCGCACAGTTGTGGAAACCGCCCGCCTCCGGCAGGTGGTAGTCCACGATGTCCGGAACGATGATCTTGAGCAGCGGCAGGAAGAAGCGCTCGGTGGCACGCCCCAGCGGCCCGTCCTCGGTGGGCGGCCGGCCGACCACGATCGACTGCAGCAGCGGCCGCTTGCGCATCGTGACGCAGTCGATCTTCAGCGCGGGGAAGGGTTCCTGCGGCGTGTAGAAGCCGGTGTGGTCGCCGAACGGGCCCTCGGGCAGCATCTCGCCCGGCTCCAGCCACCCCTCGATGACCACCTCGGCCTGCGCCGGGACCTGAAGCGGGACGGTCCTGCAGTCGACCATCTCGATCCGCTTGCCCTGGAGGAAGCCGGCGAAGAGGTACTCGTCGATGCCCCCGGGCAGCGGTGCGGTGGAGGCGTACGTGACGGCGGGCGGCGCTCCGAAGACGATGGCGACGGGCAGCTTCTCCCCGCGCCTGGCCGCGACCTGGTAGTGGTTGCGGCTGTCTTTGTGGATCTGCCAGTGCATGCCGATGGTGCGCTTGTCGTGGCGCTGCAGCCGGTAGAGCCCGAGGTTGCGGATCCCTGTCTCCGGGTCCTTGGTGTGCGTGAGGCCCAGGTTGAAGAAGGAGCCGCCGTCCCCGGGCCAGGTGAAGAGCGCCGGCAGCTGGTCGAGGTCCACGTCGTCGCCGGTCAGGACGACCTCCTGGACGGGGGCGCTGTCGGACTTCACCTTCTTCGGCGGCACATGGGTCATCGCGCCGAGCTTGCCGAACGCCTCACGGATCCCGACGAACCCCTGCGGCAGCTCCGGCTTGAGGAGGCCGCCGATCTTGTCGCTGATCTCGGCGTAGGACTTCAGCCCGAGCGCCTTGAGCAGCCGCCGGTCGGTCCCGAAGACGTTCATGGCCAGGGGCATGGACGCCCCCTTGACGTTCTCGAAGAGCAGCGCGGGGCCGCCCGCCTTGTTCACCCGGTCGACGATCTCGCCGACCTCCAGATACGGGTCGACCTCGGCCTTGATGCGCTTGAGATCGCCCTCGCGCTCCAGAGCACGGAGCAGGGAGCGAAGATCGTCGTAAGCCATAAGGCCCAGTATCGGACACCCGCTACCCTGGGCCCGTCACCGGGGGCGGTCCGTGCGCCCCCTCACCTCACCTCGGGGGATCTTGCACGATGCTCAGGGCCCTGATCTTTCTTCTGCCGCTGGCGCTGACGATCTACGCGTTCATCGACTGCCTGAACACCCCGGAGAACGAGGTCAAGCACCTGCCGAAGGTGGCCTGGGTCTTCATCATCCTGCTGTTCTGGATCGTCGGGCCGGTCGTCTGGCTGGCCGCGGGCAGGACGCGCACCGCGCCGGGCGGGGGCCGCAGGCACCGCACCGCATGGGTGGCGCCCGACGACAACCCGGACTTCCTGAAGTCGCTGAGGGAAGAGAACAAGGACGAGAGCAAGAAGGACGAGTCCGCCCTCAAGGACTGGGAGGCGGACCTGCGCCGCCGCGAGGAGGAGATCAGGCGCCGGGAGGGCGGCGCCGGCCCCGAGGGCACGACTCCACCCGCCACGTCATGAGGCACATCACTCCATGAGTCACATCACTCCGTGAGCCACGCCGCGTCATGGACCGCGCCGCCCCGTGAGTCACGCCGCCTCACGAGTCGCACCACCTCATGAGTCACGCCGTGCGTTCATGAGGACAGCAGGCGCCCCAGCCGGTCGAGCAGGGGCAGCAGCGCCGTGCGCTCCTCGGGGGTGAGAGCCTCCAGCGCGCCGTGCACCACGCGCATCTCGGCGCGGATGCGGTGCGCCAGCTCGGTGCCCTCCGCCGTGCGGGAGGCCACCTTGGAGCGGCGGTCGCCGGGCGCCGGGGTGCGCGTCACCAGGCCGCGGGCCTCCATACGGCCGATGAGCCCGGTCGCGTTGGACGCGTCGCACACCAGATGACTGGCCAGCGCGCTCATGGGCATGGGTTCATTGAGGGCGATCAGCGCCCGGGCCTGCGAGGTGCTGAGACCGTGGCGGCCCGCGACGGCGGTGAGGTCGTCGTGGTGGCCACGGACGACGACTGCGAGGGGTTCCAGCAGTTCGTCCGGAGTAGGGACGGCGCGGGGTGCCGGTTCCGTCGTCATGGTCGGTCATCCTTCGATCCGTGAGCGGCGTCCGGAGGTCCGGGCTCTGTCCGCCACGCACCCGCATTTATTTGACATGCTCAACTTTGACCCGTTATATGAACGGTATTGCTTGAGCATATCAAGCTTCAGGTTTCACGCGTCGTACGTCTCGCGTCTCGTAGGGAGCATCCCCCATGCCCTCCGTACTCTTCGTCCTCACCGGTGCCGACCACTGGACCCTCAACGACGGCACCACCCACCCCACCGGCTTCTGGGCCGAGGAGCTCGCGGCCCCGCACCGCGTCTTCACGCAGGCCGGCTTCGACATCACGATCGCCACGCCCGGCGGGGTCGCCCCCACCGTGGACACCGCCAGCCTCGCCGCCGAGGCCAACGGGGGCCAGGACCAGGCCGACGCCGTCGCCTCGTACCTCGCCTCGATCGACGAGAAGCTCCGCATCCCCGCCCGGCTGGAGGACATCGTCCCCACGTCGTACGACGTCGTCTTCTACCCCGGCGGCCACGGCCCCATGGAGGACCTCGCCGTCAGCGAGGTCTCGGGCCGGCTGCTCACCTCGGCCCTGGACTCCGGCGCCCAGGTCGCCGTCCTGTGCCACGCGCCCGCCGCGCTGCTGCCCGCCCGCCGCGAGGACGGCAGCTGGCCGTTCGCCGGCTACCGCATGACCGGCTTCAGCAACGCCGAGGAGACCCAGGCCGGACTGGCCGCCAAGGCGCCCTGGCTGCTGGAGGACCGCCTCGTCGAACTCGGCGCCGACTACGCCGCCGCCGAGCCGTGGGCGGTGCACACCGTGCACGACCGCACCCTGCACACCGGCCAGAACCCGGCCTCCTCCGAGCAGCTGGCCCGCGAGATCGTGGCGGCCCTGTGAGCGCCGCCGGGACCGTGCGGGAAGCCCCGGCCGAGGTCGTCGCCCGGCTCCGGGCCACCTTCCGCACCGGCCGCACCAGGGACCTCGCCTGGCGCACCGCCCAGCTGACGCGGCTGCGGGCCCTGCTCACCGAGCGCGGCGACGAGCTGGCCGAGGCGCTCCGTGCCGACCTCGGCAAGAGCCGCAAGGAGGCCTACCGGACCGAGATCGACTTCACGGTCCGCGAGATCGACCACACCCTGGAGCGCCTGGAGGGGTGGCTGGAGCCCGAGCCCGCCCCCGTGCCGGCGGTCCTCACGGGGGCCACCGCCCACACCGTGCAGGACCCGCTCGGGGTCGTCCTCGTCATCGCTCCGTGGAACTACCCGGTCCAGCTGCTCCTCGCGCCCGTCGTGGGCGCGCTGGCCGCGGGCAACGCGGTCGTCGCCAAGCCCAGCGAGCTGGCGCCCGCGACCTCCGCCGCCGTGGCCGGACTGCTGCCGCGGTATCTGGACACGGACGCGGTCGCCGTGGTGGAGGGAGCGGTCCCGGAGACCACCGCACTGCTCGCCGAGCGCTTCGACCACATCTTCTACACCGGCAACGGCACGGTCGGCCGGATCGTGATGGCCGCGGCGGCGAAGCACCTCACGCCGGTGACGCTCGAACTGGGCGGGAAGTCGCCCGCGTTCGTGGACCGCGGCACGGACCTGAGGACGGTCGCCGCCCGGCTGGCCTCCGGGAAGTTCCTCAACGCCGGCCAGACGTGCGTCGCCCCCGACTACGTCCTGACCGACCCGGAGACCGCGCCGGCCCTGGCCGACGCCCTCAAGGAGGCGGTCGAGGGGCTGTTCGGGCCGGACGCGTCCACCAGCCCGGAGTACGGCAGGATCGTGAACGAGCGCCACTTCGACCGGCTGGTGGGCCTCCTGGGCTCCGGCCGCGCGGTGACGGGCGGCGACCACGACCGGGACGAGAAGTACATCGCCCCGACGGTGCTGGCCGATGTCGCCCCGGACTCCCCCGTGATGCGTGAGGAGATCTTCGGTCCGGTCCTGCCGGTCATCACCGTGGACGGGCTCGACGAGGCCATCGGCTTCATCAACGACCGTGACAAGCCGCTGGCGCTGTACGCGTTCACCCAGGACCCCGCCGTGCGGGAGCGGCTGCTGTCCGAGACCTCCTCGGGCGGGGTCGGCATGGGGCTGCCGCTGGCCCATCTGACCGTCTCGGACCTGCCGTTCGGCGGGGTCGGCGAGAGCGGCATGGGCAACTACCACGGCCGGTACTCCCTGGAGACGTTCAGCCACCGCAAGGCGGTCCTGGACACCCCGCTGGGCTGATGCCCGCACATGCCGCGAGGGCGCGACCGCTTCGGTGCGGTCGCGCCCTCGCGGCTGCTGCGGTCAGACCCCGGCGTAGGAGTGCTTGCCGGTGACGAAGATGTTCACGCCGTAGTAGTTGAAGAGCCAGCAGCCGAAGGCGACCAGCGCCAGGTAGGCCGCCTTGCGTCCCTTCCAGCCGGCCGTCGCGCGGGCGTGCAGGTAGGCGGCGTACGCGACCCAGGTGATGAAGGACCAGACCTCCTTGGGGTCCCAGCCCCAGTAGCGGCCCCAGGCGTCGCCCGCCCAGATCGCGCCCGCGATGATCGTGAACGTCCACAGCGGGAACACGGCGGCGTTGATGCGGTACGAGAAGGTGTCCAGGGTCTTCGCGGCGGGCAGCCGCTCCAGGACCGAGGTGGCGAACTTCCCGGGCGTGACGCCGTTGGCCAGTTTGTTCTCGTAGCTGTCGCGGAACAGGTAGAGCAGGGTGCCGACGGCGCCGAGGTAGAAGACCGCGCCGCAGATGATGGCGGTGGAGACGTGGATCCACAGCCAGTAGGAGTGCAGTGCCGGCACCAGCTGGTCGCTGTCGGTGTACAGCGTGGTGGTCGCGATGCCGAGGTCCAGCAGGACGGTGGTGACCAGCAGCAGGCCGATCCAGCGGACGTTCTTCCGCAGCGCCAGCAGGGTGAGGTACGCGCCGACGGCCACCGTGGAGAAGGTGATCGAGAACTCGTACATGTTGCCCCAGGGGGCCCGCTGCACCGACAGGGCGCGCGCCACCACTCCGGCCGCCTGGACGGCGAAGGCGACGACAGTCAGGGAGACCGCGATCCGCCCCCACAGGTCGCCCTTGAAGGTGCCGCCGGCGGCACCGGGACCGTCCGGGACGTCACGCGTCCCGGCGGCGGACCGGGTGACGATCCTGGGGCGGTCCAGCACGGCGGTGCCACCCTGCTGCGCGACCTGCGCCTTCACCGCGGAGCCGCCGGTGGCCGAGTCCTTCTTCAGCGCGGCGGCCGTACGGCCGACCTTGCTGCGGCTGCCGAACACCCACTCCGCGATGTGTGCGAAGAAGGCCAGGGTGTAGACGGCCATGGACGAATAGATCAGCGTGTTGCTGGCGTTCGCCAGGCTCTCGTTGGTTGCGGCGGCGAGATTCACTTCTCAGCCCCTTCGGCAGGTTCTTCGGAGGGTCGGTCGGGCTCGGGTTCGGGGTCGGGCGCGGTGGGTGCCACCGTGTGGAGCGCGATCGCGAGATCGGCCAGCTCCTCGGGGAGCTTCGCGGACTCGCTGCGGCCGAGGCCGGCCATCTCGACGACGGTGACCCCGTCCGGCCCCTTCACGGCCCGCACCCACACGCGGCGGCGCTGGATGAAGAGCGAACCGGCGAGTCCGGCGATGGCGGCGACGGCTCCGGTGAGGGCCCAGCCGCTGGCGGGCTGACGCGTGATCTGGAAGCTCGCCCACTCCTCGACGCTCTCGAAGGTGATCGAACCCGCGCCGTCGGGGAGCTGCATGGTCTCGCCGGGGCGCAGCCGCTTCTTGAGCTGGTCCCCGTTGCTGTCCTCGAACTGCTTCATGTCGGACGTGTCGAGCTGGTACACGTTCTGCGGCAGTCCGGAGTCGACGCCCAGGCTGCCGTAGTAGCCGTTGAGCGCGAGGACCGGGTAGTCGAGGCCGGGGTACTGCGAGAACATCGTGCCCTGGCCGTCGCCCGCGAACGTCGGGACGAAGAAGGCCTGGAAGCCCAGCTGCTCCTTCTTCCCGTTCTTGTCCTTGTAGCCGTCCATCACCTTGATCGCACCGGTCGAGGTGACGTTGTTGTCGATGGGCAGCAGGGGGACGGAGGACCGGTAGACCTCCTTGCCCCTGCCGTCCTTGACCGAGATGACCGGGGCGTAGCCGTGCGCGTTGAGGTAGACCTTCGTGCCGTCGACGACGAGCGGCTTGTTGACCTCGATGACCTTCTTCTTCGTCTTCCCGTCCGCGCCCTCGGAGTACGTCACCCGGGCCTCGTAGGTCCGGGGCGTGCCGCGCTGGGGGCCGGTGCGCTCGTACGTCCCGACGAAGTCCTGCAGGTCGAAGCTGAAGGGGGCGAGGTCGTCGTTGTCGAAGAGCGAGCCGGACTTGAAGTCGTCGTACTGGGTGATCGTGTTGGCGAAGCCGTCGCCCTCGACGATGAGCTTGCCGCCCTCGGACTTGAAGAGCTGTCCGCCGGCGAACGCGACCAGCATGACGATCAGCGCGATGTGGAACAGCAGGTTCCCGGTCTCGCGCAGATAGCCCTTCTCGGCGGACACCGCGCCGCCCACGACGTGCGAGCGGAAGCGGCGCCTGCGCAGGATGCCGAGGGCGGCCTCGTGGACCTGCCCGGGATCGGCGTCCGTGCGCCAGGTGGTGTACGCGGGCAGCCGGGTCAGCTTCTTCGGGGCGCCGGGCGGGCGGCCGCGCAGCTGGCCGATGAACTGGCCGGTGCGCGGGACGATGCAGCCGATCAGTGAGACGAACAGCAGGATGTAGATCGCGGAGAACCACACCGAGCTGTAGACGTCGAAGAACTGCAGCTTCTCGTAGACCGGGGTGACGGTGGTGTGGGCCTCCTTGAAGGTCTGCACCTTCAGCTCGTCCACGCTGTTCTGCGGGATCAGCGATCCGGGGATGGCGCCGAGCGACAGCAGGAAGAGCAGGATCAGGGCGACCCTCATCGAGGTGAGCTGCCGCCAGAACCAGCGGGCCCAGCCGATGACGCCCATGGCGGGCACGGAGGCGGTGGCCTCTTCGCGCGGGGCGGTGGAGAGCTGTTCCCCGGCCCGGCCGAGGTCGCGCTCATCCGTGATGTCGGTGTTGCTCATGAAAACTCAGATCCCCACAGTGAAGCCGTTGGACCAGACCTGCATCTCCTGGATGAGCACGTCCCAGGCGCCCGTCAGCAGGAGTATCCCGGTCACGATCATCATGCCGCCGCCGGTCCGCATGACCCAGACGTAGTGGCGCTTGACCCAGCCGAACGCGCCGAGCGCCTTGCGGAAGGCGATCGCCGCCAGGACGAAGGGGACGCCGAGCCCGAGGCAGTACGCCACGGACAGGATCGCCCCGCGGCCCGCGGTCGCCTGGTCGAACGCGAGCGCGTTGACGGAGGCGAGCGTCGGGCCGAGGCACGGGGTCCAGCCGATGCCGAAGAGGGCGCCGAGCAGCGGTGCGCCCGCCAGTCCGGTGACCGGCTTCTTGTGGATGCGGAATTCGCGCTGCGTCATCCAGGGCATGAGGCCCATGAAGAAGATCCCCAGGAGGACCATCAGTACGCCGAGGACCTTGGAGAGCGTCCCGCTGTACTCCTGGAGGGTCTGGCCGAAGAAGCCGAAGAGCGCGCCGCCCGACACGAAGACGACGGTGAAGCCGAGGACGAAGAGCGAGGCCCCGGCGACGGTCCTGCCCCGCCGCCGCTCGGCCAGATCGGCGCCGCTGACCCCGGTGACGTAACTGAGGTAGCCGGGCACCAGCGGCAGCACGCACGGGGAGAAGAAGGAGACGAGCCCGCCGAGCAGGGCGATGGGCAGCGCCACCATGAGGGCCCCGCTGAAGACCGTCTCGTTTCCGCCGGCGACCACGGCAAGCTCGGACACCCGGGTCACTTCTCCGCGATCAGCGGGTCGATCATCTTCCGCAGTTTCTCCGCGTCGAGGGCGGCGAGCGTGCGGGCGGCGAGCTTCCCGTCCCGGTCGACGACCACGGTCGACGGGATGGCCTGAGGGTTCAGCGTGCCCTTCGGGAAGCGCAGGAGCAGCTTCCCGGTCGGGTCGTAGAGGCTCGGGTAGGTGACCCCGAAGTCCTCCTCGAAGCTGACCGCGAGGGACTTCTGGGGGTCCCGGGTGTTGATCCCGACGAACTGGACGCCCTGGTCAGCGGTCTCCTGCGACACCTTCTGGAAGTGCTTGGCCTCGGCGCGGCAGGGGCCGCACCACGATCCCCAGAAGTTCAGGACGACGACCTTGCCCTTGTAGTCGGTGATGTCGAGCGCCTTGCCGTCCAGGGTCGTGCCGTCGAGCTTCGGCGCGTCCGCGCGCTCACCCTTGGCCACGGTGGAGACGCCACCGCTGCCGGTGACGAAGTTCGTGTTGCCACCGCCGCCGGCCTTGGTGCCGCCACCGCATGCGGACAGGACCAGGGCACCGGCCACGGCCGTGGCGGCGAGCAGGGTGAAGCGGCGTCGGGGTGCGCGGCCAGAGCTCATGTGAAAAGTTTCGCATGGCAGTTCCAAGGATCTTGGGCACCCCCCTCGGTGCCCGTGAAACCCCTTGTCAGGGCTGTTTGAAGAAGGCGTTCCAGCCGCCTGCGGGGGACTGTCCGACCTGGAGGGTACGCAGCTTCGTGAGCACCGCCGGATCCTGTACGTCGAGCCAGTCGACGAACTGCCGGAAGGAGACGAGACGCACATCGGGCTTGCCCGCGATGTGCGTGAGCGTGTCCTCGACGGCGTCCATGTAGATGCCGCCGTTCCACTCCTCGAAGTGGTTGCCGATGTAGAAGGGCGCGCGATTCGTCTCGTAGGCGCGGTCGAATCCGGTGATGTACGCCTCGGTGGCCTGGGCGCGCCATCCCGGATAGCGCGAGGGCATTCCGTTGGTCGAGTTCCTCGACTGGTTGGCGAGGATGTTGTAGTCCATGGAAAGGACTTCGAAGGAGTGGCCGGGGAAGGGGATCGCCTGCAACGGGAGATCCCAGACGCCCTGGCGCTTCTCGGGCCACATCTGGGTGCCGCCGGGTGAGCTCGCGTCGTAGCGCCAGCCCAGCTGCTTCGCGGCCGGGAGGAGATTGTCCTGGCCGAGCAGACACGGTGTGCGGGCTCCGACCAGCTCCTTGCGGTAGTCGAAGGGCAGCGGGTCGAGATCCGTCCAGCCGGTGTTCGTCCGCCATTCGGTGACGAACGAGACCGCCTGATCGATCTCGCTCCGCCACTGCGCGGGCGACCAGTTGCCGACGGATCCTGAACCGCCGCAGAAATGCCCGTTGAAATGGGTGCCGATCTCGTGCCCGTCGAGCCAGGCCTGCCGGACGTACTTCAGGGTCTGCTTGACGTGGTCATCGGTGAGATAGCCGATGTCGGAGGCGCCCCGGGGGTTGTTGGGCGGGCGGTAGAGGGACTTCTTCGACTCGGGCAGCACATAGAGCCCGGAGAGGAAGAAGGTCATCGCCGCGTCGTGTTCCCCGGCGAGTTCGAGGAAGCGCGGGAAGAGGCCGTTGCCGACCTCCCCCGCCCCGTCCCAGGAAAAGATCACGAACTGCGGCGGCTTCTGTCCGGGCTCCAGCGGAACGGGGGCGGCGGGCTGTTTCGGCTGCTTTCCGGTGTCCGCCGTGGAGCCGTCACCGATGAGCCTGACCTTTTTCCCGGGATGGCCGCCGCCGTTCCCGTGCGCACCTTCACCGCCCCGGGGACCCTCCTCGGGGCCCGGCCTGCCGCCGTCCGAGGAGCCGGGGGAGCCGCAGCCGGCCATCGACAGTGCGGCTGCGGCTCCCAGCCCGGCTCCGAGCAGGCCCCTCCGGTTGATTTCACGCATAGCGTCCCCATCTGCGGTCGTATTACCTCATTGCCATACAAACTGGCGATGGCTTAGATGAGGGAAACAACACGAGGGTTCCGCCGATAATCACAAAACTTGTCACGTGAACAGACCCTTACAGGTGCCGCACATGACACACCGGAACGGCGGGACGCCCGGAGCGCGGTACGCGTGGCTGACGCGGCGCCGAGGGTCGTCCCGCCAGGAACGGCGGGACAGTCCTCAGGCCCCGAAGGCCTTGGACTTCCCCTTGGCCGGCTTCGCACCCGCGAGCAGATGCGCCGGCACCAGGTCCCGGGCGGGCTCGGTGTACCCGACGGACACGATCCTGTCGCCCTGGTACGTGAAGGTCGTCAGCGAGGCCAGGGTGCACTGCCGCTTGCGCGGGTCGTGCCACAGCCTGCGCCGCTCCACGAAGCTCCGCACGATCCAGATCGGCAGCTGGTGGCTGACACAGACCGCCTCGCGCCCGCGCGCGGCGTCGCGCGCCGCGTCCAGGGCGCCCATCATCCGTACGACCTGCTCGATGTACGGCTCGCCCCAGGACGGCTTGAAGGGGTTGGTGAGGTGCTTCCAGTTCTCCGGCCTGCGCAGCGCGCCGTCGCCGACCCCGAAGGTCTTGCCCTCGAAGACGTTGGCGGCCTCGATGAGACGCCCGTCGGTGACCAGGTCCACACCGTGCGACGTGGCGATCGGCGCGGCCGTCTCCTGGGCCCGCTCCAGAGGGGAGGCCACCACATGCGTGATGTCGCGCTTCTCCAGGTGCTCGGCGACCCGGTCGGCCATCCGGCGGCCGAGGTCGGACAGGCTGTAGCCGGAGCGGCGCCCGTAGAGCACGCCGTCCGGGTTGTGCACCTCGCCGTGGCGCATCAGGTGCACGACGGTGATGTCCTTCTCCGTGTTCCCACCGGTCCCGCTCATGCGACGGCCTCCGCCGCGGCGCGGGCGGCGGCGGGCAGCGCCGCGGCGACCCGCTCCAGAGCACGTGCGTCATGGGCGGTGGAGACGAACCAGGACTCGAAGGCGGACGGCGGCAGATAGACGCCCTGCTCCAGCATCGAGTGGAAGAAGGCGGTGAAGCGGAAAGCTTCCTGCTTCTTGGCGTCCTCGTAGTCGCGGACGGGCTGCTCGGTGAAGAAGACGGAGAACATGTTGCTCGCCGCCGACACCGTGTGCGCGACACCCGCCTCGGTGAACGCCTCGCCGACCAGGGAGCGCAGCTCCGCGGAGACCGCGTCGACCTTCGCGTACGCCGCGTCGTCGAGCAGCCGCAGCTGGGCGAGGCCGGCCGCGGTGGCGACCGGGTTCCCGGAGAGGGTGCCCGCCTGGTAGACGGGTCCTGCGGGGGCCAGGTGAGCCATCACGTCGGCGCGCCCGCCGAAGGCCGCGGCCGGGAAGCCGCCGCCCATGACCTTGCCGAAGGTCATCAGGTCGGGCCGCACCCCGTCGATGCCGTACCAGCCGGCCTTCGACGTACGGAATCCGGTCATCACCTCGTCGGAGATGTACAGCGCGCCGTCGGCCGCGCAGATCTCCTTCAGCCCGGCGTTGAAACCGTCCAGCGGCGGTACGACGCCCATGTTGCCCGGCGACGCCTCGGTGATCACACAGGCGATCTCACCCGGCTGCGCGGCGAACGCGGCGCGCACGGCCTCCAGGTCGTTGTACGGCAGCACGATCGTGTCGCCGGCCTGGGCGCCGGTCACACCGGGCGTGTCGGGCAGGCCGAAGGTGGCGACCCCGGAGCCGGCCGCCGCCAGCAGCGCGTCGACGTGCCCGTGGTAGCACCCGGCGAACTTCACGACCTTGGACCGGCCGGTGAATCCACGGGCGAGCCGGATCGCGGACATGGTCGCCTCGGTGCCGGACGACACCAGCCGCACCTGCTCGACGGGCTCGATCCGGGCCACGATCTCCTCGGCGAGCGCGACCTCGCCCTCTCCGGGCGTACCGAACGAGGTGCCGCGGGCCACCGCCTCCTGGACGGCCGCGGTGACCTCGGGGTGCGCGTGGCCGAGGATCATCGGCCCCCACGAGCACACGAGGTCGACGTACTCACGGCCGTCGGCGTCGGTGAGGTACGGACCCGTACCCGACACCATGAACCTGGGCGTACCGCCCACGGCCCGGAAGGCACGTACGGGAGAGTTCACGCCACCGGGCGTCACGAGGGACGCGCGGTCGAAAAGCGTCTGCGAAACTGGGGCTTCGTATGAATACGCCACTTTGGTCCTGATCTGCGATTCGGGGTTCGGGGGGCCGGCCGGAACACCCGGCCGCCGGTGAGCAGGGAGCGCGCTCTCCCCGTATGAGGCTCGTACAACGAAAAGGCGTCAGTCTCCTCGCGTCTGCGAAACTGGGGCGTCATGGGGAAAGCTCACACATGCCATGGTGTCAGAGGCGTCGACGGTATTGCGGACAGGTGTTTCACCGCACGCCCGTGGGGGAGGTCACTGACGATGATCGGGTTGCGCGGCGGGGCTGTGTCTCCTAAGAAGTAGTCGGGTGGATGAGATATGCATCGCGGTGGCGGAGTGGGCGAAGGGACCGACGACCTGGGGCCCGAGCCTGCCCGGCGAGGTCGGCACCGGCGCAAGGCCGAGCGGGTACGGGACGTTCAGGCGGGTGGTGCCGGTGGTTCAGGGAGCAGGAGCAGTGGACGGGTGGGGGTGACCTACAAGTACTTCGGTGCCCCTGACGGGGCCACCGCCGCACGCGTGCCCATCTCCATGCGCCCCGAGGAGCTGGGCGGGGACGAGCTGGGGATGGGCGGCATGTTCAGCAAGATCAAGCCCGAGACCGTGGCGGCCATGGTCCTCACCGGCATACAGGGCATACCCCTGCACCAGGTCCCTCCGCTGGAGCTGGTCGTGCTGCATCCCGACTACGCGGTGGTCAAGCTGCCGATGACGGTGGTCGACCCGCTGCGGGACGTCGGCGAGGAGTCCGTGGGCGCGGCGGCCTTCATATGGTCCACGGTCCCGCGACGCGTTCAACGTCTACCAGCTGCTCCACGAATGGCAGGACTTCTCCCACCGGCTGCATGACGCCGGGCACCAGCCCTACTGCCTGGTGTGGCCCTGACGCCCGGCCGCTTCCGGCGCCGTCCCGCCGGTGTAGGAACATATGGCACATGACGGCGGATGAACTTCATGTGGCGGTCGAGCCCACGGACGACGGGGTCGTCGTGATCCGTGTCCGGGGGACCCTGGACGGATGGTCGGGACGTTCCGAGCTGGTCGAGGCGCTGGAGGACGCGGCCGGGAGCGGCGGCCGGCTGACCGTGGCCGACCTGTCCGGGCTGCTGTTCGCGGACTCGGCAGGGCTGCACGCCTTGCTGAACGCACAGCAGAGCCACACCGGGTCCGGGGTGCCGCTGGTGCTCGCGGGGCCGCTGGCGACGGGAGTGCGCAGGCTCTTCGAGGTCTCGGGCACCAGCGGGGCCTTCACGTTCGCCGACACGGTGGACGCGGCGCTGTCATGCTGACGCGGTCGCGCGCCGCGCCGCCCGCGGGCCGGCCCCGGGCAGGGAGTGTGACCGGCTCCCGTCCGGGCAGGCGCAGAAGGTAATGAACAACGGGGAACGAGAAGTGCCGGAGGACGGCAGGTGCCCGGCGGAGACCGTCGGCCCATCTGCTCCGCAGAAGCCCGTGGGTACGGACCGCGTGCCCGCCGTGCCGCAGAACGCGGCTGCCGCGCGCGCCGTCGTCACCCGGCTCCTGGAAGCGCGGTTCTGCGGGCTGGGCGGAGAGGGCCTGGCCGATGTCGTGGTGGCCGACGCGTTGCTGGTGACCTCGGAGCTGGTGACCAACGCCGTTCGGCACGGCGGCGGACTCACCGGTTTCTCGGCGGAGGTCGTCGACGACGGCCTCCTCCTCACCGTCTCCGACGCCAGCACGCGGGCACCGGTCATGACGGAACGCGATCCGGGCTCCGCCCCTGTCGGCGGCTACGGCTGGCCCCTGGTGCGCCGTCTGACCGAGCGGGTGTCCGTCACGCACCTCCCCGACGGCAAGCACATCGTCGCGCTGGTCGCGCTCGTCTGACGTCACGGCGGTGCCGCGGGCCGCCCCGGGGCACGGGGCGTCCGTGCGGCCGGGCGGGGGCGGTTGGCATAATTTCCCGCATGGTCCGCGAGCCCCTCGACAACTCCGCACCGGCCCACTCGCCCGTGGTGGCGGCCGAAGGAGAGAGCAACGGCAGCTGGGTCGTCCGGGCACAGGGCGCCCTCGACTCCGACACCATCGATCCGCTGTTCATCGCGATGTGGCAGGCAGCGGCCGGGCATGAGGTCGTCGTACTGGACACGTCCGCGGTCACCTTCGCGGACTCGTCGTTCCTCAGTCTCCTCATCGAGGTGCACCAGCGGACGGAGCTGCGCATCGCAGCACCGGGCACAGCCGTGACGCGGCTCCTGCGGATCGCGGGGGTGGACCGGGTGATCCGGAGCTACCCCACGCTCGACGCGGCCCTCGGCACGCCGCCGGCCACTTCCTGACGCCCGGCCACTTCCTGACGCCCGGCCACTTCCTGACGCCCGGCCACTTCCTGACGCCCGGCCCTTCCGGTCGGCGTACCGTCGCGTCAGCGCGTTAGCACCTCAGCACCTCAGCACCTCAGCACCTCAGCGCGTCAGCCGGAAGGACCGGACGGCGGGACGGGCTCGTACCGTGTGCCGACGGGCAGCGGGCCGCTCTCCTCCTGCCCGGCCCCGTCGAGGACGAAGAGCCGCAGGGTCCCGGTGACGTCCAGGACCCGGCGCAGGAAGGCCGGCGGGTGCTCCAGGTGCAGCGCCACCCCCCGGGACGCCGTGCCGCGGTGGATCAGCAGAAGGCCGGACACACCCATCGAGTCGCACAGCCGCAGCCCGGAACAGTCCAGGAAGAGATCACGCAGGCCGGGATCCGCGGCGAGGCAGGCCTGGGCCCGCTCCACGAACTGTTCGCTGGTGTCGTAGTCCAGATCACCGGCGAGGCGCAGGCGTGCGGCACCCGGGCCGGCTTCAACTGCCAGGGTGAGAGGCGGACGGGGACGTTCGGTCATCCGAGGCTCCGGGGTCGTGGCCGGCAGGTGGCGGGAGGGCGTCCAGGGCGGTACGTGCCCGGCCGAGCAGCCGGGACGCCCGTGGGAAGTCCTTGAGTTCGATCGACAGGACGTCGAGGACCGGCTCCAAGGACGCGGCCGGAACCCGCCGGGCTTCGAGGATGCCTGCGGTCCACACCAGGAAGCCGGTGAAGAGCTCGTCGTCGTCCATGTAGAGGGCCACGCCGAGGTGTTCGACGATGTGGGCGATGTCCTGTGCCGTGTGCTCGCGTTGCTGCTCCGTGTAGGCCGCTGCCGCGGGGAAGCGGCTCTCCAGTTGTGTCAGCACCTCCCGCACGAGCTGCGGCCTGCTGCGGACGACGAGCGTGTACTCCTGGTCGGCGAGGTGCGGCAGGTCGTCCGTCTGCTGCCTGCCGGCGGCAGGCAGTGGCGCCGGGATGCCGTCCGCGACACGGCGCGCCGCGGACCGCGCGTCGGGTTCCCAGGCGTCGGCGCCCAGCCGGTGCGCGTACCGGCCGTCGGGCCCGAACGCCGCCCCGCCGGCCAGCACGGGTACTCCCGCCGCCTGGACGGCGGTGATCGCCGCGTGCGCGGCGGGCAGCCGGGTGGGGACGGAGGAGGACAGCGCGACCACGTCCGCACCGCTGGTGTGCAGGTGCCCGACGAGGTGCGGTGTGGGCACCTGGGCCCCGAGGAAGTCGACCTGCCAGCCGCGCAGCGTGAGGACCTCGGCCAGCAGGCGGGCCGGCAGCACGTGCCATTCCTGGTCCACGCAGGCCACGGTGACCCGGCCGAGCCGCGGCGTGGTGCGCCCGGCCGGGTGGTGGGCGAGCGCGGCGATGACCCGTTCGGCGATGGCGCTCGCCGCGTGTTCCTGCGCCACGCTGAGGCGGTTGGCCGCCCACTCGGTGCCGACCCGTTTCTGCACGGGGGCGATGACGTCCAGCAGCGCGGTCTCCGCGTCGATCCCGTCGTCCAGGGCGGCGAGGACCACTGCGGCGGCGGCGTGTTCGTCCCGGTCGGTCACCGCAGCCCACAGCCGGTCCTGGAGGCCGCGTATTCGGGGCGCGGCAAGGGTGTGTGTGCTCATGCCGTGTACCTGCCCCGGGTGTGGCCGTCCACCGCGCTCAGGTGGGTGGTCGGCGGGGCGGTGATCGCGAGAAGCGCCATGTCGTCGTGCCGGCCGTCGTGCAGCCACTGGGACGCGAGCATCTGGACCCGCTCGACCACCGCCGTGCCCGGCATGCCCGCGCACTCCTCCAGGGCCCTCATCAGCCGCTCCTCACCGAAGAGTTCGTCACCGAGGGGCCCGCCACGGGCCTCGGTGACACCGTCGGTGTAGAGCAGGCACGTCTCCCCCGGGCGGAGGTCGGTCTCCACGGTGCGGGCCTCGACGCGGGGCAGCGCCCCGACCAGGGTCCCCCGGGTGTCGATCTCCTCGACACTGCCGTCGTTGCGGATCACCAGGGGGGCGGGGTGGCCCGCCGACGTGAGGCGCAGGCGCACCCGGCTCTCCTCTCGCCGGACCGAAGCCAGCACCAGGGTCGCGAACCGGGTGTGGTGCGAGTTGAGGAGGGCGCCGTTGAGCAGCCGCAGCATCCGTTCGTGGTCGCCCGCCATCGGCGTCAGCGCCTGGAGCGTGTTGCGGATCTTGCCGGTGAGGACTGCCGCGTCCAGGCCCTTCCCGCACACATCGCCGAGGACCGCCAGCGACGCGTCCTCGGGCGTACTGCCGGGGTGCACGTCGTAGAAGTCGCCGCCCACCCGGTCCCGCGCGGAGGCGGGCTGGTAGCCGCCGGCGAACTCGACCCCGTTCACCCGGTCCAGCCGGGGCGGCAGCAGGTCCCGCATCAGGGTCCGGGTTATGTCGCTCTGCTCGGCGTACAGCCGCGCGGCGGACAGTGCGGCTCCGGCCCGCGCGGCGAACAGCCGGGCGAACCCCTCTTCGCTCTCGTCGAACTCGGTGGAACCGGTGCCGCGCAGCAGGACCAGGACCCCTGCCGGGACCCCGAGGCCCGGCAGCGGGACGACGGCGGCCGACCCGACCGTGCCGGTGAAGTCTTCCGGGAGGAGCCAGCCGGGCAGCGCGCCGGGGTCGATCCACCGGGACGGTACGGGCGGGAAGCCCTGGAGCGCCTCGCTCAGACCGGGGACCTGGGCGGGGTCCGCCGCCACCGTCCCGCGGACCGCCGTCCGGCCCCCGACCGCGTGGGCCAGGGGCATCTGCCGCCCTGCGGCAGGCAGGATGACGACGGCGGCCTCGGCGAGGTACTGGGAGGCGAGCTGAGCGGTGATCTGCATGCAGCGGTCGGTGTTCAGCGACGCCAGCAGTACGTTCGACGCCTCGGCCAGGAAGGCGGTGCGCTCACGCTCCGTGGCCAGTTCCTCCTCGACGAGCCGCCTGTCGGTGTCGTCGACCAGCCACCAGGCCACGTCACCGCCGGGGTTCGGAGCCGGATGCGCCACGAAGGTCTGCGTACCGATCCGGCCCCGGAAGACGGGGCGGGGCGCGGAGGCCGGTCCGTCGCCGGCGGAACGCCCGGCGGGGTCCGTCGTCTCCTGGTGGGCGCGTGTCAGCCAGGGCGGCACCGTCTCCGACAGTGTGCTGCCCCGGGCCGCGCCTTCAAGGAGCGAGGCGGCGGCCGGGTTGAGGTCGACGACTGTTCCCGTCCTGTCGACGAGGATCACGGGGTACGGGGCCGAGGCCCACAGTTCGGTCGTTGCGAGCTGAGGTCTCGATGCGATCTGTTCCTTCTGACGGGCCATGAAGGGGGACCCGCCTGAGGCGAGTCGCACCACCTTCCAACTGGACGAAAATTGCTTTCCCTCCGGCAACCATTGCCCAGCCGGACGGCGGATGGCAACCCACCCCCCTCGCGACGGGGGGCGCCCGGAGCGGCCCGCTCACCGCCCCCACCAGGAACCTTCACAGAAAACACACGACATACGCGGGTGGCCGACGCGGCCCGTGCCGGTGCGGCGCACCGGACGAGCGGGCCCGTGACACCGCCCTCCCGGCAGCCGGTCGCGTCCCCGCACGGACCCTCGGTCACCACCGGCGGGACGGCCGCCGGGGGAGCTGCGGCGCTCGGCGCTCCGCTCGCCGGGACCGGTGACCTTCACACCGAGGAAGAGCTCGCCGGGACCGCGGTGCAGCTCTCTCACCGCCCGGACCCGGACAGCGGGAGGGCACTCTTCGGCCATTCATTGGCCGAAGAGCGATCTCCAGCCGCACTGCCGGGTCCGCCGACGCGAGGAGCGCGACTCCACTCCTGAGGAGGGCCTGCATGGTTGACCTGCTGCTGACCCTGGCCGTCCCGGCGGCGCCGACCGCGAGCGGGGCGTACGCCGTCTGCGACCGCCGTCGGCAGCGCCGGGGCCCGCCACTGCCCCACACCCACCGGGCGGCCCGTCTCACGGCACACGACGCACTGGTCCTGGCCGAGACCGTCGCCGACCACGCGTACACCGCCCTCGCCAGGCTCTACACCGACCCGGCCGCCCCGCGCCCTGTGGAGAACACGGAGAACACGGAGAACACGATGGATGTGGACAACACGGAAAAAGCGGGAAAAGCGGACAAGGCGGAGAGCATGGAGCACACCACCGCCGTCAGCCGCGGGACGGACGCCAGCCCGGATCACGGCCCGTCACGGCCAGCACCCGCTCGAAGGCCGTAGCGCCGGGCGGCACGGGGAACGGATCGCCGAACACCTTCATCTCCCGGGCCTGCGGAGCCAACGCGGCCAGGCCCGGTTCCAGCTCCGTCACCACGGCGGGGTCGGGCACGAAGTCCTGGCCCGTCGCCCGCGCCAGGTCCCAGGCGTGCACGACCAGGTCCCCCAGCACCATCAGCCCCACCGCCCTGGCCGGCATCCGCATGCCTCCGGTCGTCCCCTCCTCCGCGCCCGGCTCGGCCCAGGCCTTCACCAGCAGAGCCGTCCCGTCGTCGAACCGGCCGCGCCAGTCCCCCGTGACGACGTCCTCCTCCCGGCTGAAGTCGGTGGAGCCCTTGGCCGCCAGGACCCGGAAGTTCTCGATCACGAGGAAAAGATGGTTCAGCAGGGCCCGGACGTCGTAATCGCTGCACGGTGTGCCATCGGCCAGTTGGTCGTCGCCGATCCCCCGGACGACGGGGACCGCCTGCGCGGTGGCTGCTTCGAGGAGTTCACTGATCGTCTTCATGCGTCCGACGATGCACCGGGCCGCACACGACGTATTGAAGAAACACGACAGGGACGGCCCGCGCGCCACCTAGGATCCGACCATGACCGGCTCCCGACCCGGACCCGGGCCCGGGACCGGACCCCGACCCGGCCCCGGGCCCCATCCCGGACGCGTCACGCGGGGCATCGTCGACGCCCCCGATCTGTTCACCCGCGTCCGGTTCCGCCTCCGTGACCCCGCCCCCGCGCTGCGGCCCCATCTGGAGCACTACTGGCTGATCGACTGGGACCTCTCGGAGCCGTACACCTCACACGTGGTGCCGCACCCGAGCGTCCATCTCGTCTTCCAGCGCACGGAGTCGGGGAGCGAGGCGGAACAGGCCGGTCTCGCCGAGGTCTACGGCATCGTGCAGGGCCTGTTCAGCCGGCGGCTGGAGGGCAGGGGGCGGGTCTGCGGCGTGAAGTTCAGACCCGGCGCCTTCCGGCCGTTCGCCCCGCACCGGCCCGTGTCGGAGTGGACCGGCCGCCGGGTCCCCGCCGACGAGGTGCTGACCCTGCCCGAGCACGGGCCTTCCGCACCGGCGACGGCGCGGGCGGTGCTGGATCCAGCCGACGAGGACGCCCGGGTCGCGGCACTCGACTCCTGCCTCCTGCCGCTCCTGCCCCCTCCGGACCCGCAGGCGGAACTCGCGGCGGACCTCGCCGAACTGGCGCGCACGGACCGCTCGCTCCTGCGGGCCGACGCCCTCGCCCACGCGGGAGGCATGTCCGTGCGCTCGCTGCAGCGGCTGTTCTCCACCTATGTAGGGGTGGGGCCGAAATGGGTCATCCTCCGCCACCGCGTCCACGAGGCGCTGCAGCGCGCCGGGACCGACCCCGAACCCGACTGGGCCGAGCTCGCCGCCGAGCTCGGCTACAGCGACCAGGCGCACCTCGTCAGGGACTTCACAGCGACGGTCGGTGTCCCCCCGGCCGCCTTCGCGCAGCGCTGACGCCCCTGACCGCCGGAAACCTCTCGCTGCCGTGCCACGCACGATGGCATCCTGACCAGGTGAACGGACCCGAGATCACCCTCGAAGTGGCCCCTGAACTACGCCTCTTCGTCGCCCACGGCCGCCGCCGTGGCCGCACGGCCGTCACCACGGACGGTTCGTCGACCCTGGGACACGTCGTGGAGTCGCTCGGCGTCCCGCTCACCGAGGCCGGGCAGCTCCTCGTCGACGGCCGCCCCGTGCCCGTCTCCCACGTCCCCGGCGCGGGTGAACAGGTCGAGGTGCGGGCCGTGCGACGCCCCCAGCAGGTCCCGGGCGCCCCGCTGCGCTTCCTGCTCGACGTGCATCTGGGCACGCTCGCCCGGCGCTTGCGGCTGCTGGGCGTGGATGCCGCATACGAGAGCGAGGACATCGGCGACCCGGCACTCGCCGCCCTCTCCGCGGAGCAACGGCGCGTCATGCTCTCCCGCGACCGGGGGCTGCTCCGGCGCAGGGAGCTGTGGGCGGGGGCGTACGTCTACAGCGACCGGCCCGAGGAGCAGCTCCGCGACGTCCTGGGCCGCTTCGCGCCCGTACTCGCGCCGTGGTCCCGCTGCACCGCCTGCAACGGGGAGCTCACGGAGGCGGACAAGGACTCCGTGAGCGCCCGCCTGGAACAGGGCACGCAGGCGTCGTACGACGTGTTCGCACAGTGCACGGCCTGCGGCCGGGTGTACTGGCGGGGCGCCCACCACGCCCATCTGGAAACCATCGTGGCCGACGCCGTGCGCGAGTTCGGCGGGGCGGGGAGCCAGGCACCGACGGCCTGAGGCGCAGGGACGCCCGGCCGCGTACCTCCGGACGGGCGGCCACCCTGTCCATCCGCCCGAGGGCTGCGCCGCCCGGACGGGCGGACCCGGAAGCCCCACGCGCCCACCCGGCCCGCACCCTCCCCGCACGCCCGCTGCCCGTAGCCGCCCTTGGACATCCACTGCCCGCACCCGTCCATGGACATCCACTGCCCGCACCCGCCCTGCACGCCCGTTCCCGGCGTCCGCATGACACGCTGGCCGCATGCTCGTCGCCCGTTCCGTCGCCCTCTTCGTCGTCGCCGCCCTCTTCGAGATCGGGGGCGCCTGGCTCGTCTGGCAGGGCGTGCGCGAGCACCGCGGCTGGATCTGGATCGGCGCGGGCGTCATCGCCCTCGGTGCCTACGGATTCGTGGCCACACTCCAGCCCGACGGAGACTTCGGCCGCATCCTCGCGGCGTACGGCGGGGTGTTCGTCGCGGGCTCGATCGCGTGGGGCGTGGTCGCCGACGGCTACCGCCCGGACCGCTGGGACGTGACCGGCGCACTGGTCTGCCTGGCCGGCATGGCGTTGATCATGTACGCCCCCCGCCACCACTGAACCCGCTCCCGGAACGCCCGCCTATCCTGGCCACGTACCGATCAGCCGCCCGAGGAGTCCGTATGGCCGCCACCCCCATCGCCGTCGTCACCGGCGCGAGCAGCGGCATCGGTGCCGCGACCGCCAGGCAGCTGGCCGCTGCCGGATACCGCGTGGTGCTCACCGCACGCCGTAAGGACCGCATAGAGGCACTGGCCGCCGAGCTCACGGAAGCGGGCCACCAGGCGACGGCCTACCCCCTGGACGTCACCGACCGCGCGGCGGTCGACGAATTCGCCTCCGCGTTCCGGTCGCTGGCCGTCCTGGTCAACAACGCGGGCGGTGCGCTGGGCGCCGATCCCGTCGCCACGGGTGACCCGGCCGACTGGCGTCAGATGTACGAGACCAACGTCATCGGCACCCTCAATGTCACCCAGGCCCTGCTCCCCGCCCTCACCGCGAGCGGGGACGGCACGATCGTGGTCCTGTCCTCCACGGCCGGCCTCTCCACCTACGAGGGCGGCGGCGGTTACGTCGCCGCGAAGCACGGCGAACACGTGCTGGCGGAGACCCTCCGCCTGGAGATCGTCGGCACCCCGGTCCGTGTGATCGAGATCGCGCCCGGCATGGTCAGGACCGAGGAGTTCGCCACCACCCGCTTCCGCGGTGACACCGAGAAGGCCGCCAAGGTCTACGCGGGAGTGGACGCCCCGCTCTCGGCCGACGACGTGGCCGACACGATCACCTGGGCCGTCACCCGCCCCAGCCACGTCAACATCGACCTCCTGGTGGTCCGCCCCCGCGCCCAGGCCTCCAACTCCAAGGTCCACCGCACCCTCTGAGGACGGCGTACGACAGCCCGTCTGCCGTCGGCGCCTGTTCGTGCCGGTACGCCAAGGAGGTCACGGGGGCCCGCCGGGAGATCGGACGTCATGCGCGGGACGAGATCGACAACGTCCTCCGCCCGAAAGAGGCCGCTGTCGATCCGGCCGGGCATCTCTGTCACCCGGGGTGCCTCTCCCCACACGCAAACAGGCGGCGGCCGAGTCCCTCCCCTGCTCCACCCGGCCGGCAGACACCGGCTGGGACGGACAGGAGGCCACCGCGAACTGCGTGGCCCCCTGCCGGCCTCAGCCCTTCACACACACGATCTGCTTGATCTTCGCGACGACCTCCACCAGATCCCGCTGCTGCTCCATGACCTGCTCGATCGGCTTGTACGCGGCCGGGATCTCGTCCAGGACGCCGGAATCCTTGCGGCACTCCACGCCCCGTGTCTGCTCCTCCAGGTCGCGCGTCGTGAAACGGCGCTTGGCCGCGTTCCGGCTCATCCTCCGACCGGCGCCGTGGGAGGCCGAGTTGAACGCCTTCTCGTTGCCGAGGCCTTTCACGATGTAGGAACTCGTCCCCATGGAACCCGGGATGATCCCGTACTCACCGGTGCCCGCGCGGATCGCGCCCTTACGGGTGACCAGCAGGTCCATGCCCTCGTACCGCTCTTCCGCGACATAGTTGTGGTGGCAGGAGATCTCACGCTCGAAGACCGGCTTCGCCTTCTTGAACTCCCTGCGGACCACGTCCTTGAAGAGCGCCATCATGATCGCGCGGTTGTACTTGGCGTACTCCTGGGCCCAGTACAGATCGTTCCGGTACTCGGCCATCTGCGGGGTGTCCGAAATGAAGACCGCCAGGTCTCGATCGACCAGGCCCTGATTGTGCGCCAGGCCCTGGGCGATCTTGATGTGATGCTCGGCCAGTTCCTTGCCGATGTTCCGGGAGCCGGAGTGCAGCATCAACCAGACCACTCCTGCCTCATCGAGGCAGAATTCGATCATGTGGTTGCCCGATCCGAGCGTTCCCATCTGTTTTGTGGCCCGTTCCTGACGGAATTTGACCGCTTCGGCGATCCCCTCGAACCGTGACCAGAAGTCGTCCCAGCCGCTGGTCGGGAAGCCGTGGAGCTTCCCCGGGTCGACCGTCTCGTCGTGCATGCCCCGGCCCACCGGAATCGCCTGCTCGATCTTCGACCGGAGCCGTGAGAGGTCTCCCGGCAGGTCGTCGGCCGTGAGCGACGTCTTCACCGCCGACATCCCGCAGCCGATGTCCACCCCCACCGCGGCCGGGCAGACCGCGCCGTGCATCGCGATCACCGAGCCGACGGTCGCCCCCTTGCCGTAATGGACGTCCGGCATGACGGCGAGGCCCTTGATCCAGGGCAGCGTGGACACGTTCCGCAGCTGCTGCATCGCGCCGTTCTCGACCGACGCCGGATCCGCCCACATACGGATGGGAACCTGCGCGCCCGGTACCTCTACATACGACATAACCCCTCGATTCCCCCGAAAAAGACTGAAAGCGCAAAACTGGTGCCACGGTCGGCATAAAGGTCGGCCGACCGGCATTCACAGCGGCGCGTGCGATACACATTGTGTCCATCGGCCGCCATCGAGCGGCAACCCGTTTTCGTACCGAAGGGAGCCTGGGACCGTGCGACACATGGCGTACGTACCCGGCGTCGCGCTTCTCGTGGCGCTCGTCGCCGGCTGCAGCGCCGGCTCCGGCGCCGACGACCCCGACGCCGACAGCAAGCCCGGCAGCCCGACGGTCACGGCCGCGCCTCCCGGGAAGTACAAGACACTGCCCGAGTCCTGCCGTGCCGTGCCGCGTTCCACCCTCCAGGACCTGCTGCCCGGCGCCGCCGGACTGCCCGAGGAGCAGCAGGAGAAGGTGTACGAGGGCACGGCCACCGTCACCTACGACACCGACCGCAAGGTCGGCTGCCGCTGGAAGTCGGACGCCCCGGACGCCTCCCGGAACCTCTCCATCGACTTCGAGCGCGTCGTGTCGTACGACCCCTCGGTGAGCGACGACGACCGTGCCCGGGAGGTGTACGCGAAGAAGCAGGAAGCCGCCGCCCTCCCCACGTCGGCCGGTGTCACCCCCAGCGAGACGCCCAGCGGCTCCGCCTCCGCGTCGGCCGGCGGCACACCGTCCGGCTCCCCCGGCGGCGCTGCCTCCGCCTCGCCCTCCGCCGACCCGTCCGGCAGCACCACCGGCGTCGACCCCGACGAGGACCTCCGGCCGCGGCTGCTCGACGAGCTCGGGGACGCCGCGTTCCTGGACGACGCCCTCACCCGGGCGGGTTCCACCGCACAGCACCGCACCGTGAGCGTGGTCTTCCGCACATCGAACGTCATCGTGACCGTCCAGTACACCGAGCAGCCGGCCCGCGTCACCGAGGTTCCCGACAGCAGGGAACTTCAGGAGAAGGCCCAGGCCCTGGCGCGGAATCTGGCGGAGACCCTCAGCGACTGACCGGGCCCGACGACCGCCGGCCGGGGCTTCCGGCACTTCCCGGGGCCTCCGGCCGGAGGCGGCATCCGGCCTCGGTCCGTCGTACCGTGGCCTCCGGCCGCCGTACCACCCGGCCGACGTACCGACCCATCGACGTACCGACCGATCGACGTACCGCCTGAACATCGACGTACCGCCCGAACGACGTACCACCCGACCGCCCGCACGACCGAGACCGCCGTGCCGTCCGAGTGAAGGAACCATGCACCGATCAGCCCCGCGACTGTCCCGCATACTCGCCTGCGCCGCCGTTCCGGTGATGCTCGTCGTCGCCGGCTGCTCGTCGGACTCCGGCGACGCGAAGGAGCCGGGCTCCTCGGCCTCTCCGAGCGCGAAGAAGTCCGAGCCGGCCGTCGAGCCCGCGAAGTTCGCCACGCTGCCCGACGCCTGCACGTCGATCGGCAAGAAGACGATCGAGGACCTGGTCCCGAAGACCAAGAACAAGGGCGGCACCCCCGGCAAGTCCAGCGACACGGCGAGCCGCGGCGGCTGCTCCTGGAACGGCCTGGACGACAACGGCGTCAAGGGCTCGCAGTACCGCTGGCTCGACGTCGGCTTCACCCGTTTCGACTCGGACCGGTCCCTGGGCAGCGGTGCCGAGCGCGCGACCGCCGAGTACACGAAGCAGGTCTCCAAGGCACAGGCGACCGAGGGTGCCGAGAAGGCGGCCGCCAAGCCCGCCACCGGTATCGGTGAGCAGGCGACCTCCGTCACGTACGGCCTCAAGAAGTCGAAGGAGGACTTCGAGTACGCCGTCGTCGTGGCCCGCACGGGGAACGTCGTCGTCAACGTCACCTACAACGGCGCCGGGTTCGAGGGCGCCGAGCCGCCCGCCGCCGCCGACATCCTCAAGGCCGCCCAGAAGGCCGCCAAGGAGGCCGTCGCCGCGGTCGGCGCCGACGACGGCGGGGCGAAGTCCTCGGCTTCTCCCTCCGCCGGGGCGTCGTCCTCCCCGTCCGCCGAGGCCACGGCGAAGGCGTCCGCGAAGGCGTCGGGCAAGGCGACCACGAAGGCCACCGCCAAGTCGTGACCAGCGCCCGGCAGGAGCACGGACGCCCCTGCCCGAAGGCGCCTCGACGAAGTCCGGTGCTCCCGCGAGCACCGGGCTTCGCCCCCTCCCCACGCAGCACGCCCGTCCGGCATGTGCCAGGCTGTGCCCGCGCCGGACGCCGAAGTGAAGCCGGTTCATCGAAGTCGGGAGGGGATCGCGGGTGGCCGCAATGCAGCTGACACGCACACACCGCGTACTCATCGGGGTCGTCGTCGCCGGCGCCGTGCTCATCGCCGCGATCGGTTTCGCCGGCTCCTACGCCGCCGTCCGTGAACTCGCGGAGGAGAAGGGCTTCGGCCGGTTCTCTCTCGTCTTCCCGATCGGCATCGACGCGGGCATCTGCGTCCTGCTCGCGCTGGACCTGCTGCTGACGTGGATGCGTATCCCCTTCCCGCTGCTGCGTCAGACCGCCTGGCTGCTGACCGCCGCGACGATCGCCTTCAACGGCGCCGCCGCCTGGCCCGACCCGCTGGGCACCGGCATGCACGCGGTGATCCCCGTCCTGTTCGTCGTCGCCGTCGAGGCCGCGCGGCACGCCGTGGGCCGGATCGCGGACATCACGGCCGACAAGCACATGGAGGGCGTCCGGCTCACCCGCTGGCTGCTGTCCCCCGTCCCCACGTTCAAGCTGTGGCGCCGGATGAAGCTGTGGGAGCTGCGCAGCTACGAGCAGGTGATCAAGCTCGAACAGGACCGGCTGATCTACCAGGCCCGCCTCCAGGCCCGCTTCGGCCGCAACTGGCGCCGCAAGGCTCCCGTCGAGTCGATGATGCCGCTGCGCCTGGCGAAGTACGGGGTCCCGCTCGCCGAGACCGCCCCGGCGGGCCTCGCCGCCGCGGGCATCGAGCCGGCTCTGCTTCCGCCGGCCCCGGCCCTGGCAGCGGTCGGGACCGAGCAGCAGCACCCCCAACTCCCGTACGTCCCGCAGCCGCAGGACCAGCAGGCACACCAGGGCCAGCAGAACCAGCAGGCACACCACCAGCCGCAGCCGCAGCCTCAGCCGGAACAGTACGAACCGTCCGACCAGCAGCAGCACCAGTACCCCCAGGAGGACCCCGCTTCGCAGGGCAGCCCTTGGTTCGCTGCCGTCAAGGACCCGGACGACGTGTACGAGGGCGCGTACGACCCGACGTACGACGAGGGCTCGGCCCCCGCCCCCGTGATGGTCCCCTCGGGCCCCGGCCGGTCCCGACCGCTCGGCAACGTGGGCACGGTCGGTGCCTTCCCGCACCCCCGCGCGGCGGAGCCGGAACCCGGACAGCCGCAGCAGCAGGGCACCGCTCAGGAGGCCGACCCGGCCGAATGGGCCGAGGACGAGATCGAGTTCAGCGAGATCGCGTACGACGTGTTCGCCGCGTACACGCATCAGCACCAGGACTACCCGAGCGCCGAGGTGCTCGACATACACCTCTCGGACGGCCACAACGTCCGCCACCCGCGCAGCGCCGCTCTGCTCCGCAAGCTGCTGCCCGGCTTCAAGCAGCGCTTCAACATGGACGAGGCCGCCGACCACATCGCGTAGGGCGGGAAAACACGGAAACGGGCGGGCCGCTGAGCGGCCCGCCCGTCCTCACCTCCGTGGTGCTACGCCCCGAGCAGCGTCCGCACCCGGTCCGCCCCGACGGCCAGGAGCAGCGTGGGCAGGCGCGGCCCGGTGTCACGGCCGACGAGCAGCCGGTACAGCAGCGCGAAGAAGGAGCGCTGGGCCACCTTCAGCTCGGGCGTCGGCTTGGCGTCCGGTGCCAGGCCCTCCAGCACCTTCGGCACTCCGTAGACCAGCGTGGTCAGGCCGTCCAGCGACCAGTGCGAGTCGAGCCCTTCCACCAGCAGCCGCAGCGACTCGCGGTCCTGCTCGTCCAGGGAGCCGAGCAGCTCCTTGTCCGGCTCGTCGCGGACGATGGTGCGGGCTTCGGCCGGCACCTGGGTGCTGATCCAGCTCTCGGCGCGGTCGAGCCGGGGCCGTACCTCGTCGAGCGAGGTCAGCGGGTTCTCCGGGTCGAGCTCGCTGAGGATGCGCAGCGTCTGGTCCTCCGCGCCGGCGGTGATGTCGGCGACCGAGGCGAGCGTGCGGTACGGGAGCGGGCGGGGAGTGCTGGGCAGCTCCCCGGCGGCCGTACCGACGGCCCGCGCGTGTGCGGCGGCGTCGGCGGGCAGCACCGTGCCGTCGGCCACCTTGCGGGCCAGCGAGTCCCACTCGTCGTAGAGCCGCTGGATCTCCTGGTCGAAGGCGATCTTGAAGGACTGGTTCGGCTTGCGGCGCGCGTACAGCCAGCGCAGCAGGGGCGCCTCCATGATCTTCAGCGCGTCGGCCGGGGTCGGCACGCCGCCCTTGCTGGAGGACATCTTCGCCATGCCGGAGATCCCGACGAACGCGTACATCGGCCCGATCGGCTGGACCCCGCCGAAGACCTCGCGCACGATCTGGCCGCCGACGACGAAGGAGGAGCCCGGCGAGGAGTGGTCCACGCCGCTGGGCTCGAAGATCACGCCCTCGTAGGCCCAGCGCATCGGCCAGTCGACCTTCCAGACCAGCTTGCCGCGGTTGAACTCGTTGAGCCGGACCGTCTCGGCGAAGCCGCAGGCCGAGCACGTGTAGTTCAGCTCGGTCGTGTCGTCGTCGTAGGAGGTGACGACGGTGAGGTCCTTCTCGCAGTTGCCGCAGTAGGGCTTGTACGGGAAGTAGCCGGCGGAGCCGGAGCTGCCGTCGTCCTCGTCCGCCGCGCCGGAGCCCTCGGCGGCCTCCAGCTCGGCCTCGTCGGCCTTCTTCTGCTGCGGCTTCTTCCCGCCCTTGGCGCCCGCCGCACCGTCCTTCTTGGTGCGGTAGCGGTCCAGGACGGCGTCGATGTCGGCCCGGTGCCTCATCGCGTGCAGGATCTGCTCGCGGTAGGTGCCCGCCAGGTACTGCTCGGTCTGGCTGATGCCGTCGTACTCGACGCCGAGTTCGTCCAGCGCCCGGGTCATCGCGGCCTTGAAGTGCTCGGCCCAGTTCGGGTACGCCGACCCGGCGGGGGCGGGCACCGAGGTCAGGGGCTTGCCGATGTGCGCCTGCCAGGAGTCGTCGATGCCCTCGACGCCGTTCGGCACCTTGCGGTAGCGGTCGTAGTCGTCCCAGGAGATCAGGTGGCGCACGGTGTAGCCGCGGCGGCGGATCTCGTCGGCGACCAGGTGCGGGGTCATGACCTCGCGGAGGTTGCCCAGGTGGATCGGGCCCGACGGGGAGAGGCCGGACGCGACGACGACCGGTTTGCCAGGCGCACGTCGCTCCGATTCGGCGATGACATCGTCCGCGAAGCGGGAGACCCAGTCGGTCTCGGTGCTGCTCTGACTCGAAGCCACGGTCGGCACGTCCTTCTCTCGTGTAGGACTCGTAGGGGACGCCCACGGGGGGCACCCCCATTCTCCCAGGTACCACCCGCAGCGCGAAAACGGCTTTGCACCCCGTGGGATACTGGAGTGATCCTCTGTCCCCTACGGAAACGGCAGCCGGCTCATGGCTTCGGTCCCTTCCCTCGCTTCCACGCTCCAGCAGCAGCTGGCGGACGCCCTGACGGCAGCACTGCCGGAGGCCGGCGCCGCGGACCCGCTGCTGCGCCGAAGCGACCGGGCCGACTTCCAGGCCAACGGGATCCTCGCGCTCGCCAAGAAGCTCAAGGGCAACCCGCGCGAGCTGGCCTCCCAGGTCACGGCGGCCCTTCCGGCGGGTGAGCTGATCAAGGACATCGAGGTGTCCGGTCCCGGCTTCCTGAACGTCACGCTCACCGACCGGGCGATCATCGGCACGCTCGCCGAGCGGGCGGCCGACGGTGACCGGCTCGGCGTCCCGCTGAGGACCGCCCCCGGCACGACCGTGATCGACTACGCCCAGCCGAACGTGGCCAAGGAGATGCACGTCGGCCACCTGCGGTCGGCGGTCATCGGTGACGCGATGGTCCAGATCCTCGAATTCACCGGCGAGAACGTCGTCCGGCGCCACCACATCGGCGACTGGGGCACCCAGTTCGGCATGCTCATCCAGTACCTCTTCGAGCACCCGGACGAGCTGAAGCACGAGGGCGACAAGTCGGACGGCGAGGCGGCGATGTCGTCGCTGAACCGCGTCTACAAGGCGTCGCGGGTCCTCTTCGACTCCGACGAGGAGTTCAAGGCGCGCGCCCGCGACCGGGTGGTGGCCCTCCAGGCCGGCGACCCGGAGACGCTGGCGCACTGGCAGCGCTTCGTCGACGAGTCGAAGATCTACTTCTACTCCGTCTTCGACAAGCTCGACATGGAGATCCACGACCCCGACATCGTCGGCGAGTCCGGATACAACGACATGCTCGAGGAGACCTGCCGGATCCTGGAGGAGACGGGCGTCGCCGTCCGTTCCGAGGGTGCGCTGTGCGTGTTCTTCGACGACGTGAAGGGCCCGGACGGCAACCCGGTCCCGCTGATCGTCAAGAAGACCAACGGCGGTTACGGCTACGCGGCCACCGACCTCTCCGCGATCCGCGACCGGGTCCGGAGCCTCAAGGCCGACACCCTGGTCTACGTCGTGGACGCCCGGCAGTCCCTGCACTTCAAGATGGTCTTCGAGACGGCCCGCCGCGCCGGCTGGCTGAACGAGGACGTCAAGGCGCACCAGCTCGCCTTCGGCACGGTCCTCGGCAAGGACGGCAAGCCGTTCAAGACCCGTGAGGGCACCACCGTCCGGCTGGAGGACCTCCTCGACGAGGCGGTCGAGCGGGCCACCGCCGTGGTCCGGGAGAAGGCCGAGAAGGTGGGCCTGACCGAGGACGAGATCATCGAGAACGGCCGGTACGTCGGTGTCGGTGCCGTGAAGTACGCCGACCTGTCGACGTCCGCCGTACGGGACTACAAGTTCGACCTGGACCAGATGGTGTCGCTGAACGGCGACACGTCGGTCTACCTCCAGTACGCCTACGCCCGGATCCGCTCCATCCTGCGCAAGGCGGGCGACGCGAAGCCCGTCGCGCACCCGGAGCTGGAGCTGGTCCCTGCCGAGCGCGCGCTGGGCCTGCACCTGGACCAGTTCGGTGAGGTCCTGGCCGAGGTCGCCGAGGGGTACGAGCCGCACAAGCTGGCCGCGTATCTGTACCAGCTGGCTTCGCACCTCACCACGTTCTACGACCAGTGCCAGGTGCTGAGCGACGAGAATCCGGCAGAGGTCGTCGAGAACAGGCTCTTCCTCGTCGAGCTCACCGCCCGCACCCTGCACCAGGGCATGAAGCTGCTCGGCATCAGGACGCCCGAGCGCCTCTGAGACCTGGCTCCTCGGCAGCCGGCACGGCTCCGGAGTGTGCACCACGGAAGAACCGCCCGCGCGGGACGTGAGTCCCGTACGGGCGGTTCTTCCGTATACCGGCCGGGCGCCGGCCGTGTGCCGGTCAGCCGACGCGCCGGTCAGTCGAACGAGGCGGCGAACATACCGGGCTCGTAGGAGCCTCCCCGCTGGTGTGTGATCACGGCGAGCCGGTTGGCCGCGTTGATCACCGAGACCAGGCAGATCAGCGTGGCGAGCTGGTCGTCGTCGTAGTGCTTGCGTGCCTGTGCCCAGGTCTCGTCGGACACGCCCTCGTGGGCGTCGGCGAGCCGGGTGCCCTCCTCGGTGAGCGCCAGCGCGGCCCGCTCCGCCTCGGTGAACACGGTGGACTCGCGCCAGGTGGCGACCAGGTGGAGCCGGACCGCGGTCTCACCGGCGGCCGCCGCCTCCTTGACGTGCATGTCGACGCAGTGACCGCAGCCGTTGATCTGGCTGGCGCGCAGCGACACCAGCTCCTGGGTGGACTTCGGCAGCGGGGACTCCTGGAACAGATGCGCCAGGCCGGCGAAGCGCTTGGCGAACCGGCCGGCGATCTCGTTCTCGAACAGATTGAACCGTGCGTCCATGATTCGTCCTCACTCGTGGTGTTGCTGTTGCACTGGACGAACACGAGATGCCGGCCGCCCGCTCCCCGTGACAGGTGGCCCGTGTGACGTGCGCCACCGCTCACGGGTGTCACAGAGCGGCGGTGACCGGCGTCTTGTGCGCGTGGCACCTTCGACAGCGAACAGGCAGGAGCAGCCCGTGAAGAGCGAGCGCACACCCACCGAGGACGGAGCCGGGCAGCTCACCGGCGACGGCCGCCCGGACCCCGCCACCGAGGCGTTCGTCACCCACCGCAACCTGCTGTTCACCGTCGCCTACGAGATGCTCGGCTCGGCCGCCGACGCGGAGGACGTCCTGCAGGAGGCCTGGCTGCGGTGGGCGGGCGTCGATCTCGGGACGGTACGGGACCGGCGTGCGTATCTGGTCCGGATCACCACGCGCCAGGCGCTGACCCGGCTGCGTGCGCTCGGCCGCCGTAAGGAGTCGTACGTCGGCACCTGGCTGCCCGAGCCCTTGCTGACCGCACCCGATGTGGCCGAGGACGTCGAGCTGGCCGACAGCGTCTCGATGGCGATGCTCCTCGTCCTCGAAACGCTCGCCCCGACCGAACGGGCGGTGTTCGTGCTCCGCGAGGTGTTCGCCTTCGACTACGACGAGATCGCCGACGCCGTCGGCAAGAGCCCGGCCGCGGTACGCCAGATCGCTCACCGGGCGCGGGCCCACGTCGCGGCGCGCCGGCCGCGCGGCACCGTGTCTCCGACCGAGGCCGGAGAAGCGCTCGACGCCTTCCGCAGGGCGGTCGAAACGGGTGATCTACAGGGTCTGCTCGACATCCTCGCCCCGGACGCCGTCCTCCTGGGTGACGGAGGCGGAGTCAAGCAGGCGATCCTCAGGCCGATCGTGGGGGCGGACAAGGTGGCCCGGCTGCTGATCGGCGGGCTGGGCAAGGTCACCGCGCTGTCACTGCGGACGGCGCACGTCAACGCCTGCCCGGCGCTGGTCCTCAGCCTCGACGGCGAGCTCGAAACCGTCATGGCGGTACGCATCGACGACGGCCTCATCACCGGGCTCTACGCCGTGCGCAACCCCGAGAAGCTGTCACGCATGCAGCAGGAGACCGCCCTGCGCCGCTGAGCCCGGGGCCGGGCCCCGGGCCGCTCCTGCCCCAGCCGTCACCACTCCTCCGGGACCCACTGCGCCGTGTCCGAGCGGTAGTAGTACGTCGGCCGGGCCGTGAGGCTGCTCGTACGGAACGGCTTGCCCCCGTCATCGATGCGCAGCATCCCGCTCCTGCCGCCGCTGGTCCACTCCAGCTCCAGGTACCAGGTCACGTCGTGCCCCTCCACGTGCGCGTCCAGGTTGAACACCTCGACGTCGGTGGAGCTCACCCGGTACGGGAAGTCCTTCGCGGGGACGGCCTTGCCGGCGTCCTCCCCGGCGACGGGCTTCGCACGCGGCCGGCTGTCGTCCAGGTCGATGTCGAAGGTCTGCGGCGTGATGCCTCCCCCGCAGCCGTTCCCCATCGAGTACGCGCCCCAGGCGAGCGGGGCGTTGCGCCCCAGCACCCGTACGTGCAGCCCGTTCAGCACGACGGCCTCACCGGACGTCCCCTGGAGCGTGAGTTCGAGCTTCATGTCGCCCCCGTCCACACCGTCGAGGACCCGCGCCCAGCTGCGGGTGTCCTGGGGCGGGGGCGCCGGCGGCAGGTCGTCGGGCTCCTGGTCGAACAAGTAGTACTGCCCGCAGGGCGATTCCCAGTTGTACGAACTGATGGTGGCGTGCACGGGCACGCCGCCGCCGCTCTTCGGCCTCTTCGCGGTCGGCGAGGACTTGGCGGAAGGGCTGCTCCCGGCCGTCGCCGACGCGGTCGCGCCGGTCGTCGCCGACGCGCTGGCGCTCCTGCTCGGCTTCACGGTCCCGTGCGCGCTCACACGGCCGCTGGGGACGACCGGCGCGTGACTGGGCGCCGCGTCCGTCCGTCCGTCGCCGTCGGCCGGCCCGTCGTCGCCGAGGCCGTGCACGGCGAGGGCCGCGGGCACGGTGAGGGCCACGACCGCCACCGCGGTGAGCAGGACGCGCAGCCGCCTGGTGGTACGGCGGCGGGGCGGGGGAACGGCTGCGGGCCGGGCCCCGTCAGGAGTCACGTCCTCCGCGACGGGTCCCGGCTCGGATTCCGTGACCGAACCCGGTACGGGCTTCGCCACGGCCTCCGTTTCCGCGCGTGGTTCTGCTTCCGCTTCGGTCTGCTCAGGCTCGGCGGGCCCCGGGACGGGTGCGGCAGCGGCAGCGCCCTCAAGCGCATCGGGCACGGGAGCGGAGGCCCCGGGCGCATCGGGCTCAGGGGCGGTGGCGGCCCCGCCCGCCTCCGGCTTCCGCACCCCTCGCCGCTTCGCCTCGTCGGCCAGGATCCACTTCCGGTGAAGGGCCATCAACTCCTCGGAGGAAGCCCGGCACACCCGCGCGAAGCGCTCGACGGGTGCGTAGTCATGGGGGACGGCGTCACCGTTGCAGTAGCGGTGCACGGTCGAGGTGCTCATGTGCAGCTTCTGCGCGAGCGCCCCGTAGCTGAGACCGGACCGCTCCTTCAGCCCCCTGAGCAGCGCCGCGAAGTCCTGGATCTCTGTACCCACCCCGACCGTTCCCCTTCCGTTCCTTCCCGGAACGGCGTCCCAGGGAAGTGATGTCCGCGCAGGTCAGAGTGCATGCGAGCGTTCCAGCGTCCCGCATGGCCCAGCAACCGTTGCGACCGGATTCCGGGCCTGGAAAGGATGTGGACACACCGCGGCGTTCCCCGCGACCCGTACATCCCATCCTCACCCGTCCCGGGAGCCGCCGTGCGTACTCGACCTGAACTCAGCCTGACCGACGCGGTCGCCACAGGAGTGCTGATCGTCTGCATCGCAGTCGTCATCACCCTCCTGTAGCGCCTCTGATCACACGTCAGCGACCAGTAGACCCGCCCGCACCTCAGGGCGCCAAACGGCGCCCCGGGCACCGACCACCTTCGAACGGGGAGAACCTCTCATGCGTGACCTTCGCTTCCGCCGCGCCGCCCGCACGTCCGTCCTGGGCACCGCCGCACTGATCGCCGCACTGTCCCTCACGGCCTGCCAGAGCAGCGACCCGGCCCCGGCGGCGTACGACGCCGAGGCCCCGGCGTCCCAGAAGCCGGCCGAGGACACCTCGGCGGCCCCGGCGGCGGACACGGGTACGGACACGGACACGGACAAGGGGACGGCCGGAAACACCGGCACCTCCGGTTCCGGTTCGGGCACCGCCAAGGATTCCGGTTCCACCGCCCAGAAGCCCGCCGCCGCGAAGCAGCAGGGCAGCAAGGACAGCAGCACGTCCCTGCCCACCTGCACCGACGCGAACACCAAGCTCACGGTCACAAGCGTCCCGCGCCCCGTCAACCACATGCTGCTCACGGTGACCAACACGGGCTCGAAGGCCTGCTACGCCTACTCCTACCCGTTCCTGAAGTTCGGCGGGGCACAGTCCGTCCCGCAGGTCTTCGAGGAGAGCAAGCCGCAGGCCGTCGTCACCCTCTCTCCCGGTCAGTCCGCCTACGCCGGTATCCGGACCTCGGCCGCCGACGGCAGCGGCACGGGTGGCTACTCCACCAAGGACCTGGCCGTCGGCTTCCAGGACGCGAGCGCGGGCTCGGCCGGCCGGATGGTGAGTGTGCCGCTGGGCAAGGAGACCTACGTCGACAGCACGCTGGCCGTCACGTACTGGCAGACCGGCATGGAGGACGCCCTCATGTACTGACCTTCGCTCCGCAGCGGGCGTGGCACCGGGGAGCACCGGTGCCACGCCCGCTTTCTGTTGTCTACGCGGGGTCCGGACGCGGCTCGGCGACGCTGCCGTCCTGGGGCGTTTCGACTCCGGTGTGGAGGACCTCGCGGGCCTGCTCGGCCGCTCGGGTCATGTTCTCGGAGACGAAGTCGAGGAAGCGGGCGACATTCTCCAGGCGGTTGGCGGCCGGAGTGCCGGGTCCGAGGACGCCGACACCCTGCCGTGCGGTCTCGATGATCCGGGTGGTGGCGCGGGCACTGGCAACCATCGACTGGTACCAGACGTCGTCGTCGACGACGTAGCGGTCACGGCGGCGTTCGTCGCGCTCCCGGCGGATGAACACCTGGCTCTCCAGGAACGCGATCGCCTTGGAGACGGACGCCGGGCTGACCTGGAGGCGCTGGACGAGCTCGGACGCGGTGAGGCTGCCCGTGTCGGTGATGGTGAGACAGGCCAGCACCCGGGCCATCATCTTGGGCATGCCTGAGGCCATGAAGACGGTGGTGAACACCTCTTCGAACTCGCGCACGGCCTCGGCGTCGCGTCCGTGGGGCTGCGGGGACGCCTCCGCCCCCTGGGGCACGGTCTGCTTCCGCCGGTGGGCCCGGTGTTCGGTGGCCCGGTGGGCGAGGTCGGCCCGGTAGGCGGTGGGGCCGCCGTTGCGCATCACCTCGCGCGTGATCGTCGAGGTCGGCCGGTCGAGGCTCCGGGCGATCTCGGCGTAGGGGAGGCCGTCGGCCAGCCCCAGCGCGATCTGCTGGCGTTCCTGCTGGGTGAGTCTGCCTCCCGGCATCGCGATCTCTCCTTCGTCGTCCGTGATGCCTCCAGCATAGCGTTCACCTCCACTTCATTGCAACGAATCGGGTGAAGGTCGTTGCGTTAGGCTCGAAATCATTGCAATGAAATTTAACATCTGACCTGCAATAACAAGGGAGTAGCGCAATTCGAGTGTTGCCAGTTCCATGAACGCAACGTAGCGTTTGCGTCATCGGAAAGAGCGAGCCGAAGAGGCGCGCACCACAGATGAAGGAGCACACGATGCAGACGTTCGACACCCCCGCCGCCGTCCACACCGACCTCGCCATCCCCGCAGGACGCATCCGGTTCATCGCCGCCGACCGCATCGACACCACCGTCGAGGTCCGGCCCGCCGACCCCGCCAGGAGCCGTGACGTGAAGGCGGCCGAAGAGACCGAAGTCACCTACTCCGACGGCGTCCTGCGCATCCGGACCCCGGAAGCGAAGAACCGCGTCCTCGGCAACTCCGGTTCCGTCGAGGTCACGGTCCAGCTGCCCGCCGGCTCCAGCGTCGAGGCGAAGGCCGCCGCAGCCGAATTCCGCGGCGTGGGACGGCTCGGTGACGTCGCTTTCGACGGCGGCCACGGCTCGGTCAAGCTGGACGAGGCCGACAGCGCCCACATCACCGGCCTCGACGCCACCATCACGGTCGGCCGCCTGAACGGGCCCGGCGAGATCAGCACCCAGCAGGGCGACGTGAACGTCGCCGAGGCCGTGCGCGGCATGCTCACGCTGAACACCCAGCAGGGCGGCATCACGGTCGGCGCCGCCCGCGGCGTCTCCGCCTCTCTGGACGCCGGCACCGCCTACGGCCGGATCACCAACTCCCTGAGGAACACCGACGGCGTCGCCGGTCTGACCATCAAGGCGACCACCTCCCAGGGCGACATCGACGCCCACAGCCTCTGAACACCCCGCAGCCCCGGAAGCCCGCAGCCCTGAACCCCACAGCCCTGAATCCCGCAGCCCCTGAAGGAGCAACCCTCATGACCGGCTTGGCCATCGCAGCGAACGGGCTGCGCAAGTCCTACGGCGACAAGGTCGTGCTCGACGGCATCGACCTGGCCGTGCCCGAAGGAACGATCTTCTCCCTGCTCGGCCCGAACGGTGCAGGCAAGACCACCGTCGTGAAGATCCTCTCCACCCTCATCTCCCCCGGTCCCGCCTCCGGTGAGATCCGCGTCGGCGGCCACGACCTCACCACCGGCTCGCAGGCCGTGCGTGCCGGGATCGGTGTCACGGGGCAGTTCTCCGCGGTGGACGGTCTGATCACCGGTGAGGAGAACATGCTCCTGATGGCGGATCTGCACCACCTGCCCAGACAGGAGGGACGGCGGGTGGCCGCCGAGCTGCTGGAGCGCTTCGAGCTGACCGAGGCGGCGAAGAAGCCCGCCTCCACCTACTCCGGCGGCATGAAGCGCCGCCTGGACATCGCCATGACCCTGGTCGGCAACCCCCGCATCATCTTCCTGGACGAACCCACCACCGGCCTCGACCCCCGCTCCCGGCACACCATGTGGAACATCATCCGCGAACTCGTCACCAGCGGCGTCACCGTCTTCCTCACCACCCAGTACCTCGAAGAAGCCGACCAGCTCGCCGACCGCATCGCCGTACTCCACCACGGCAGGATCGCCGCCCAAGGCACCGCCGAACAACTCAAGCGCCTCATCCCCGGCGGCCACCTCCGCCTCCGCTTCACCGACCCCGACACCTACCGCAACGCCGCCTCCACCCTGGACGAGACCACACGCGACGACGAAGCACTCACCCTGAAGATCCCCAGCGACGGCAGCCAACGCGACCTGCGCACCCTCCTCGACCGCCTGGACACCGCCAACATCGAGGCCGACGAACTCACCATCCACACCCCCGACCTCGACGACGTCTTCTTCGCCCTCACCAGCACCCCGACCACCCAGACCACCCAGCCCGCCCCGACCAAGGAGAACGCCCGATGAGCACCCTCACCCTCGCCGCACGCGACTCCGCCACCATGCTGCGCCGCAACCTCCTGCACGCCCGGCGCTACCCCTCCCTCACCCTCAACCTCCTGCTCACCCCCGTCATGCTGCTCCTGCTCTTCGTCTACATCTTCGGCGACACCATGAGCACGGGCATCGGCGGCGGAGACCGCTCCGCCTACATCGCCTACCTCGTGCCCGGCATCCTGCTCATGACCATCGGCTCCACCGTGGTCGGAACCGCCGTCTCCGTCTCCACCGACATGAACGAAGGCATCATCGCCCGCTTCCGCACCATGGCCATCCACCGCCCGTCGATACTCGTCGGACACGTCATCGGCAGCGTCCTGCAAGCCGTCATCAGCGTGGTCCTCGTCGGCGCCGTCGGCGCCGCCATGGGCTTCCGCTCCACGGACGCCACCCCCCTGGAGTGGACCGCAGCACTGGGACTGCTGGCACTGGTCTCCCTGGCCTTCACCTGGATCGCGGTCGGCATGGGCCTGGGCAGCCCGAACGCCGAGGCGGCCAGCAACAACGCCATGCCCCTGATCCTGCTGCCCCTCATCTCCAGCGCCTTCACCCCGGTCGACTCGATGCCCGGCTGGTTCCAGCCGATCGCCGAGTACCAGCCCTTCACCCCCGCCATCGAAACCCTGCGCGGACTCCTCCTCGGCACCGGGATCGGCCACAACGGGTGGCTCACCATCGCCTGGTGCCTGGGCCTCGCGGCACTCGGCTACTTCTGGTCGAAGGCCCAGTTCAACCGCGACCCGAAGTAA
>Ga0196960_10000023_pt1 | contig 55669 bp, 44 predicted proteins | sample S3v_5metaG_FD_183187 | JGI IMG/M metagenome (GOLD analysis project Ga0196960, IMG submission 183187) | Soil microbial communities from Anza Borrego desert, Southern California, United States - S3+v_5 | ecosystem: Environmental > Terrestrial > Soil > Desert | place: USA: California | collected...
CGGCCGTCGCGACGCGCGTCTATGCGATCTCCGACCCCCACGAGGTCGCCGACCAGGCCTACCTGCAGGGCCTCGACGCCGCTCTCGCCGCCGCCGTCAAGCATCGGCTTGAGGTGCTCGAGGCCGGCGAGCGCCAGGCCCCGCCGGTGCCGACGGAGCTGCTCGCGCAGGCGCGGCTGGACGCGCGCGACGGCGTCCCCCTCGACACCGTCATGCGCCGCTACTTCGCCGGCAACGCGCTCTTCGGGGACTTCCTCGTCGAAGAGGCGGAGCGGGCCGAGGTCCCGGGCTCGGTCCTGCGGCGGCTGCTCGGCGCGCAGGCGACGCTCGGCGATCGCCTCCTCGCCGCCGTCAGCGCCGAGTACGCGCGGGAGGCGCGGAGCCGGCCCAGCAGCGCCGCGGACCGGCGTCGCGAGTGCGTCAAGAGCCTGCTCGCCGGCGAGCTCGTCGATCACTCCGAGCTCGGCTACGACCTCGACGGCCACCATCTCGGCCTGATGGTCAGGGGCGAGGGGGTGGAGGAGCAGATGCGCGAGGTCGCGGGCGTGCTCGACCGCCGCCTGCTCGTCGTCAAGCGCGAGGAGGAGCCGAAGTGGGCCTGCTGGCTCGGCGGCAGGCGCGAGCTGGGGGCCGACCGGGCGCTGGAAGCCCTCGCCGACGCCGCCCCGGAGGGCGTGTTCGTGACCGTCGGCGAGCCCGCCGAGGGCCTCGCGGGGTGGCGGCTCAGCCACTTCCAGGCGAAGGCGGCGCTGCCGGTCGCCGAACGCGATGGCCGGCGCGTCCTCCGCTACGCCGACGTCGCCCTGCTCGCCGCGATCCTCCGCGACGACCTCGTCGCCACCTCGCTGCGGCAGCTCTACCTGGCGCCGCTCGAGCGGGCGCGGGACGGAGGCGAGGTCGCCCGGAAGACGCTGCGCGCCTACTTCGCGGCCGAGCGGAACGTCTCCTCGACCGCCGCCGCGCTGGGCGTCGACCGGCGCACGGTGCGGAACCGCCTGCGCACGATCGAAGGGTTCCTCGGCCGCCCCCTCAAGGACGTGGCGGCGGATCTGGAGATCGCCCTGCGGCTGGACGAGTAGCCCGGCCGCCTTTCCCACTTCGGTCAATCCTCGGCCGGCAACGCCCCGAATCGGGACGGCGGCGGCCACGCTCGGCCGGAGAAGATCGGGAGCATGAAGAAGCTCCCGATCTACCTCACCGCGCTCACCGCCGGCCTGGCGCTGATCTTCGCGACCCAGTCCTCCGGCGAGCGCCGCGCCGGCGCCTTCGGCAAGCCCGAGGTCTGGTGCGCCGGCAACGTCTGCGTCACCGACAACGGCGGCATCCTGCCCTCCAAGCTCCCGAAGCGCGGGAAGGCCCCGGTCACGGCGTACCTGTTCGGGAAGATCGACACCCGCGACGGCAGCCACCCGCCCGCGCTGCAGACCCTCGGCCTCGACATCGATAAGACGATCGCGATCGACGCGGTCGGCCTTCCGGCCTGCAGGGCGAGGCAGCTCCAGTCGCGCGACACCGCCGCCGCGAAGAAAACCTGCCGCGGCGCGATCGTCGGGTCGGGCGAGGCCGAAGTGGAGGTGGCCTTCCCCGAACAGGCCCCGTTCCGGTCGACCGGCCCGATCGTCCTCTTCAACGGCGGCGTCCGCGGCCGCACCACCACCGTCCTCCTCCACGCCTACGTCAACGTCCCGGCGCCGACCGCCATCGTCACCAAGGCGACGGTCACCCGCGTCGACCGCGGCCGCTTCGGCCTCCACATCGCGGCGAAGATCCCGAAGATCGCCGGCGGCTCCGGCTCGGTCACGAGGTTCGAGCTGAAGGTCGGCCGCAAGTTCACCCACAAGGGCAAGAAGAAGAGCCTCCTGGTGGCCGGCTGCCCGACCGGCACCTGGGTGACCAAAGGCAACGCTCGCTTCAGCGACGGGACCAGGCTGGGGATCACCCATCCGTTTTCCTGCACGCCAAAGGTGGATTAGCTAGCGCTGAACAGGTGATGTGCGGAAGAAGTCACTTTTCACCCAGGAGCAGATGTCTACCGAGTCTTGTGCCAGCCAGAGGGGCTTTCGATGGGCGCAATCGACGTGATGCGTCGGTGTAACCAATCGAAAGGAACAAAAAGTGACTCGGACCTTCAAGGTCCTCGGTTAGCGTCGACCGTGGTGCTTGCGATCTGCGCAATGGGGCTTCCGCAGGCTCCGCGGCGAGCTCACATCCGCCCGCACGGTGACAACCACGTTGAGCCAGTCCATGATGCACAAACTGTCGATAACAGGCATTGGCATCGCCTGAACGAGCGCCAGCTTTCACGGCGAAATTAAATCCAGCCCGTTGGCAAGCTTGATAATTACCATCACCTACACAGGCTGCACGCTGACACCCTCGGCCTCAACGCCAATCGGTCACTACGGCGAAGAAACCTGTGATTACGTGTTCAGGCATCTCGACCTGGCCTGCGAAGCGGTGCTGAAATGGCATCACCGTCGAACCCTGCAAAACCAAACATCCCGGCCCAGAGAGCCTAGGCACGATCACCAAGTTCAGCGGCACCCACACCGACGGGTTCGGTCGCCCGTTTGTCAGCAGCGGCTCCTTCAGCAATGGACCATGAGCGTCGCGAGCACATCACGGGATCCAATTGAAGGTAAACCGGTCTCCTTGGCGTGGGATAAATAGCTTCCTAATGCAGGCGTAGACAGGTGATCTGACGAAGGAGGGACTGTCCTAGGGCGGCCCCCTCCTTCGCCGCCCTAAGTTCGAGTTGCGCGATGGGTCACACGTAGTTTGCACTGACATCCCAGCGAACCTTGAGTACGTGTGGGTTCCCAGCTAGGCATTACGTCCGGCGCGGAGAGCGCCGGATTGGGACAACTCAAGGAAAGGTAAGAATGATCCGCAATCTCAAGATCTTCGGAATGCTGGCTGCCGTGTTCGCGATGAGCGCTACGGTAGCCGCCTCCGCCTCCGCCGCGGCCTTCACATCCGCCAGCAGCACAACGACACTCACAGCGAACCAAAGCACGACCCACAAGCTGACGGTTACAGGCGTCGGTATCAGCTGCACGACTGTCTCCTTCCATGGGCACGAGGCCGGCACTGGGATCTCCAACCTCACAATCACCCCCACCTACACAGGCTGCACCACCGACACCCTCGGCCTCAGCGCCAAAGTCACCGGCTTCGGCCACTACGGCGAAGAAAAAACCTGCGACTACGTCCTCCACGCCGCCGGCACCGCGGACCTGGTCTGCCAGACGGGCGCGGAAGTGGACATCACGGCCGGAGCCTGCTCGGTGAAAATCCCGGCGCAGAAAGGCCTGAGCTCGGTCAGCTACGAAAACGGCAGCGGCGACATCAACGCCAGCGTCAACATCACCAACATCAGCGGCACCCACGCCGACGGGTTCGGCTGCCCGTTCTCGAGCAGCGGCTCGTTCAGCAACGGGACGCTGACGGGCAGCAGCACAGTGACGGGCTCGAGCGAAGGCAAACCGGTCTCGATCTCATGGGACGAATAGACATCCCCTAGATAGCCCTAGACAAGCTGGGCAGTTAATGCAGCGAGCGAGTCGGAGCTGGTGTCTCCGGCTCGCTCGCTTCGTTCACGGACTTTTCACTTGCGTTGAAGTCACCCGCGGTTTGCACTGATATCACGGCAGCTATTGAGTACATGCAAGTCCCCAGGTAGATACGCGTCCGCATGAGAATTATCAAAAGGGACTCAAGGAAAGGTAAGAATGATCCACAATCTCAAGGCCCTCAGTCTGGCACTGGCGGTGGCGTTCGCGATGAGCGCGATGGTTGTTTCCGCCGCCTTCGCGGCGAGCTTCACAGCACCCTCCGCGACCACGACAATCACCGCCAATCAGACCATCCCCCACATAATGACCGTCACAGGCGTCGGCATCACCTGTACGACCGTCAGCTTCCACGGCGTGTCGGGCGGCACCAACGTCTCGAGCGTCACAATCAAACCGACCTACACAGGCTGTACCACCGACACCCTCGGCCTGACTATGAAAATCACCGGCTTCGGTCACTACGGGGAAGAAAAAACCTGCCACTACGTTCTCCACGCTTCCGGCACCGTTGACCTTGTCTGCCAAGCAGGCGCTGAAGTGCGCAGGACCTGGGGAACCTGCTCGGACAGAATTCCGGCACAGAAAGGCTTGGGCGCGATCACCTACGAAAACGGCGCAAGCGACATCAACGCCAGCATCAATATCACCAACATCAGCGGCACCCACACCGACGGGTTCGGCTGCCCCTATGCCAGTAGCGGCTCATTCAACAACGGGACTATGAGCGGCTTGAGCACAGTCCATGGCTCAAGCGAAGGAAAAACGGTCGCCATTGCATGGGATAAATAGCCACCCCGCAGGCACGGATAGATGATCGATGATCTGATGAGGAGGGAGCCATCTTGGCGGTTCCCTCCTCATACTCGCCTGACAGAAGGCCGAAGTGATCGGCCTCGGCACTGCGGGATCCGGTGCCTGCGATCGCGCCCCACCGCGCCTCGTTACTCACTGACAGCAGAGTTTATTTTGCGGTAGCGGTCACCCGAGATTTGCGACGACAGTCACTCGGCAGGCCTTGAACACTCAAGAAATCCCAGGTAGAGATTGCGTCGTCCGGCGCAGGGAGCGTCGGATTGGGAAACTCAACGAAAGGTAAGAATGATCCGCAATCTCAAGGTCCTCGGCCTGGCACTGGCCGCGGTATTCGCGATGAGCGCGATGGTTGCTTCCGCCGCCTCGGCTGCGAACTTCACAGCGCCCTCCGCGACTACGACAATCGTCGGCGACCAGACCACGACCCACAAACTGACGGTCACAGGCGTCGGCATCACCTGCACGGATGTCAGCTTCCACGGCGTCTCGGGCGGCACCAACGTCTCGAGCGTCACAATCACCCCCACCTACACAGGCTGCACCACCGACACCCTCGGCCTCAGCGCCAAAGTGACGGGCTTCGGTCACTACGGCGAATCGAGCACCTGCGACTACGTCCTCTACGCCAGCGGCACCGCCGACCTGGTCTGCGCAGCCGGCGCCGAAGTGGGCATCACGGCGGGCACCTGCTCGGTGAAAATCCCGGCGCAGAAAGGCCTGGGCACGATCACCTACACCAACGGCAAAGGTGACATCAACGCCAGCATCAACATCAACAACATCAGCGGCACCCACACCGACGGGTTCGGCTGTCCGTTCGCCAGCAGCGGCTCGTTCAGCAACGGGACCCTGAGCGGCAGCAGCACAGTCCAGGGCTCGAGCGAAGGAAAAACGGTCACGATTTCCTACGACGCCTAGTACTGGGAGTCAGCAGTTCGATCTAATTTGATCGAGCACTCAGAGCGCGAGCCGGGAGAATCTCGGCTCGCGCTCGTTGTCACCCCGGCCACTCTTGACACACCTCGACGTAAGCCTAAAGTAGTTGGTTCAGGGAAATTCAAGGGGGGATTGCAAATGAGGCGCAGGGGAACGAAGGCCGGAGGGTCAACGCACAGCATCCAGGTATCTATGGCCATCCTCGCCGCCCTCATGCTGGGGCTTTTGATGGCTTCACCCGCTCAGGCAGCTCCCGGATGTAGCCCCGAGACCAGCGAATGCCCGCCGTTTCTCACCCAGTTCGGCTCGTATGGTTCTGGTGCGGGACAACTGGCTAATCCCCGGGGGATCGCTACCGATCCAGATACCGGCCACATCTTCGTAGCCGAGATCGGGGGGGAGGCCGGTCAGCCCCGCGTCAGCGATTTCGACGCGCAGTGGGAATTTGTCAAGGCCTGGGGCTGGGGGGTACGGGACGGCGTGTCCGAACCGCAGGTTTGCACCACCCAAACGGGTTGCCTGGCAGGGGTTGAAGGTGCCGGCCCCGGGCAGTTCGCCAGTGGTCTCAGGCTCGCCGTTGACCAAGCAGGTTATGTCTGGGTGCTCGAACGCGCCAACCTGCGCGTACAGAAGTTCTCCTCGGAGGGAGAGCTCGTGTTGATGGTGGGGGGCGAAGTCAACAAGACCCGGGTCGCAGAACGGGAAGAGCAGGAAGCAAACGCCGAACCGGTGACGGTCACGGAAGCCGAAGAAAACTTCTGCGCCGCCGCTTCCGGCGACGTATGCGGGATAGGGACGAGCGGGACGGGTGAAGGCCAGTTCAAAGTCCTCGGCGAAGGCAACTCGATCGCCGCCGGTCCTGACGGGACGATCTACGTAGGGGACGAAAATCGTATCCAGAAGTTCGACGAAACCGGCGCTTACTTGGGCAGCATTCCGTTGCCCGGCGCGGGAACGACGCGAAGCCTCACCGTCGATCCAAGTGGCCGCATCTACGTAATCAGCGACAAAGTGCTGGAGAAGATCAGCAACGGTCTCTTCCTGCAGGACAGCAGGGTGGTCCGTGAGATTGGACCGGCAGGTGAAGAGTTCGGCAGACTGAAAGGGCAATGGGAAGGTAGAACCACGCCAAAGGATCCGGTGGCGGTCGCCGCCGATGCCGAAGGGAACGTCTACGTGGTCGGCAAAGTCGTCTACGACGTACCGGTCGACCCGGGCAAAGACCCAAAATGGGAACAGGCAGAAGAAGTGGTCGCCTTCGATGACCAGGGGAGCCTGATCTCCTTCGAACCGAACCGCGCCGGCTTCGGGAGGCCGACCGATGGCAGCGAATTAATCAGTCTTGCGACCAACGTGGTGGGAGATGACAGCGGTTCCCCTGGCGAAGTGTTGGTTGGCCATTTCTTCAATGGCGGGCTGAGCGGCAAACCTTACCTCTCCTACGCCAGGGTCTACGGCACCCCCTTTGAAGCCATAGAGGGCGCGCCGACGATCGAGGATCAACACGTGACCTCGGTGGCGTACGAGCAAGCAACGGTAGAAGCCTTGATTAACCCCCACCAGACCACTGACACCACCTATCAGGTCCAGTACGGCACCGGCAAATGCTCGGAAGGCGGCTGCGGATCGCTGGCACCCACCTCTCCCGCACAGCTCGGCGGGGGTGCGGTCAACTCTGCGTTGAAAACCGGACCAGTGGCCCTTGGCGATCTCGAAGCCGGCACCACCTACCACTATCGCTTCGTCGCGCAGAATGAAGCGGGTGGCCCAGTCTTCGGCACCGAAGGCACCTTCAGGACCTATATCACGGCGCCGCGATCCTGCCCGAATGATGCGCTCCGTCCTGAAGTGGGAGCGCTGCTGCCCGACTGCCGCGCCTACGAGATGGTTTCGCCGATAGACAAAGAGGGCGGAGAGGTAATCGCCCTTACGAACATCTTCAGCTATCCGGCAACGTTCCACCAAGCGGCGGAAGCGGGGAACGGGATTACTTATTCCTCGTACCGCGCCTTCAACGACCCCGAAGCGGCTCCCTACACCTCGCAGTACCTGGCGCGGCGCGGAACCGGTGGCTGGTCCACCGAGGCGATCTCGCCGCGGCGCGAGGGGGTGCTCTTCTCTAATCTCGACACGCAGTACAAAGGCTTCACCGGGAACCTCTCACAGAGCTGGCTCCTGACCGACTCCGAACCGGTTTTGGCCCCAGGAGGGCTGGCGGGCTATCGCAACCTGTATCTGCGGGACAACGACAGCCGCACCTACCAGGCACAGTGCGCGGTGGGGCCGCCGGAAGCTGCGGCGGCCGAATTCCGCCTGGAACCGCAGGCTTATTCAGTCGACTGGTCCCATCTGGTCTTCCGGGCCAACGACAAGCTGACTCCCGATGCCGCCACGGGGGATATCACGCAGCTCTACGAGTGCGTCAACGGCACCGAGCTGCGTCTGGTGAGCGTCCTGCCCGGCGGAGAAGCGAGCTCCACGGGGGCCTCGGCGGGTACGGCCAGGGGCGATCTCAACGAAACCGAAGTCGCTTTCCGGGAAGGCAATGTGGTGAGTTCCGTCTCCAGCGACGGCAGCCGGATTTTTTGGACGGCCGATCCGAACGGTCCAGGTCCCTTGTACGTCCGTATTGACGGGAGCAGCACGGTGCAGATCTCGACCGGGCTCGCCCGTTTTCACACCGCCTCTCCTGATGGGAGCAGGGTTATCTACAGCGTCGAAGACGAAAGCACCCTTGAGGTAGAGCTCTTCGAAGCCAATGTCGGAAACCCGTCAGTGACCAGCAACTCGATCGCCGACGAAGTGGAGGGCTTCATGGGTACCAGCGAGGATGCCCGGCTCGTCTACTTCGTCTCCCGCGAAGACCTGGACGGTGGCGGTAGCGCCGAGGCGGGCGAACCGAATCTCTACCTCTACCGGGCACAAGGAGACGCCTACACCTTCATCGCGACCTTGTCGGAGAAAGACGCGCGAGAGACTTTCAACAGCGACGAGGGTCGGCCGGTCCTCACGCCCGTCGCGATCTCTCCCTACAACCGCAGCGCCCGGATCACCCCCGACGGTCTGCACGCCGCCTTCACCTCGACGGCGCCGCTGACCGGCTTCGACAACACCGACCAGGCGAGCGAAGAAGCCGACGCCGAGGTCTTCGTCTACGACGCCGCAGCGGGCGAGCTCGTCTGCGCCTCCTGCAATCCCGGAGGGGCGCGTCCTAAAGGCGCCAACGTCGGGCAGCCGACCGTTCCCTTCTGGGCCGCGGCGAAGATCCCGGGCTGGGAGAACCAGATGCACGCCTCCCGCGCCCTCTCCGAGGACGGCAGCCGCGTCTTCTTCGAGGCCGCCGACACCCTCTCGCCGGAGGACGTCAACAACGTCCAGGACGTGTACCAGTGGGAGGCCGTGGGCACCGGTGGGTGCACCGTCTCCTATCCCACCTACAGCGCCGCCAACGGCGGTTGCGTCGACCTGATCTCCTCGGGCAAGAGCACGCAGCCTTCGAAATTCGTCGACGCCTCGCCGAGCGGGGACGATGTCTTCTTCAAGACCGCTTCCAGCCTCTGGCCGTCGGATCCGGGTCTCGTCGACGTCTACGACGCACGGGTCGGCGGAGGCTTCCCGCCGTTGCCGGCGCCCCGCGCCGCCTGTGAAGGGGGAGACTGCCGCGCGCCGGGGCCGGCCCCGGCCAACTCCGCCCCCGGCACCGCCGTCTTCGTCGGCCCGGGCGACCCAGTCGTGCGCCCCAAGAAAAAACCTCGCCGCTGCCGCAAAGGAACCCACCGGGTCCGTAAAGCGGGCAAGGTGAGGTGCGTCAAAAACCGCAAGCAAGGTAAGCGCCAGACCCGGAGGGCGGGACGATGAGGCGGCTGGTCATAAGCTTCGGCCTGGTCCTGGCTATCGCGTTGCTCGCCGCCGCCCCGGCGTCGGCCGACTTCGGGTTCCGCGAACTGGGCTTCGGCGTCAGCGGCACCCAGGCCGGCGCCCACCCCGATGAGGTCACCACCACGGTGGTGATGAACACTGTGGTCGACGAGGGGGCGAACCTGGAGTTCCCGGACGGCCAGCTGGAGGACCTCGAGGTCGACATGCCCGTGGGCTTCGCGGGCAACGCGTCGGCGATGCCGCGCTGCGACATGGACCTCTTCGTCAAAGCGGTCGAAGGCCACCCCGAATGCCCCAACTCGACCGCCGTCGGCTACGCGGCGGCCAAGGTCGAATTCGACCCGATCGAACCCGACGCCCCCGCCTTCTTCCACTTCGCCGTCTACAACCTCGCCCCCTCCCCGGGCTACGCCGCGAAGCTGGGCTTCATGGCCCTGGGGGTACCGGTGACGATCGACGTCGGCGTGCGGGAAAGCCCGCCCTACAACATCTACGCGCGGGTCAGCAACATCTCCCAGGCGGCGCTCTTCTACGCCTCGAAGGTGACGCTTTGGGGGAACCCCGCCGATCCGTCCCACGACCCCTACCGCGGCAGCTGCCTGGCGGCGGTCGCCCCCGGCGAAATCGACGAGCTCTTTTCCAACGGCAACTGCCCGGCGGAAATCGCCGAACCGGTCGCCTTCCTGACCTCCCCGCGCAGCTGTGAGGAGCCGCTCGAAGCGATCTTCACCGGCGTCGCCTGGAACACGCATGAGGTCGAGGTCGGCAGCGCCACGGCCCCCGCCCGTGAGGGATGCCAGGAACTGGAGTTCGAGGCAGACGCTCAGGCCCAGCCGACCTCCACTGCGGCTGAGAGTCCTTCCGGCCTCTCGTTCGAGCTGAACATCGACGACCCCGGCCTGCTCGACCCCGACGAAAAAGCTTTCTCCGACATCAAGCAGGCGAAAGTGACCCTGCCGGAGGGCGTGACCTTCAATCCCTCGCAGGCCGAAGGTCTCGCGGCCTGCAGCGAAGCCGACCTGGCGCGGGAGACGGCGAGCTCCGAATTCGGCGAGGGCTGCCCGGCCGCATCGAAGGTGGGCAACGTCGAAGTGGAGACGCCGCTGCTCGAGGGAGAGGTCTTGAAAGGCTCGCTGTTCGTCGCCGAGCCTTACGAGAACCCCTTCGGCTCCCTGATCGCCCTCTACATGGTCGTCAAGGACCGGGAGCTGGGCATCTCGGTGAAGCTGCCGGCGCGGGTCGATACCGACCCGACGACGGGCCGGATCACCACCACCTTCGGAGACCCGTCCGCCAAACAGGCGGGCTACCGGACCCTGCCCCAGCTGCCGCTGGGCAAGGTGCGGGTGAATCTGCCGGGCGGAGCGCGCAGCCCGCTGGTGACTCCTCCGCGCTGCGGGAGCTATGAGATCCAGTCCACCTTCACGCCCTGGGCCAACCCCGGCGAGCCTTTCTCCACCACCTCCACCTTCCAGATCCTCTCCGGCCCGAACGGCGCGCCCTGCCCGGTCGAGGACCCGTTCAGCCCGACCTTCGTCGCCGGTTCGCTCAGTACGGCCGCCGGCGCCTACACGCCCTTCAAGATCAGCATCACCCGGGCCGACGGCGAAGCCGAGCTGACCCGCTTCGACTCGGTCCTGCCTCCGGGGGTCGTCGGCAAGGTTGCAGGCGTCGCCCGCTGCTCCGACGCGGCGATCGCCGCCGCCGAGGGCAGGAGCGGCACCGAGGAGCTGGCGCTGCCGAGCTGCCCGGCGGGTTCGAAGCTGGGGGAGATCGTCGCCGGCTCGGGCGTCGGCTCCGAGCTGACCTGGGTCCGCGGCGGCTCGCTCCACCTGGCCGGCCCCTTCGCCGGGGCGCCGCTGTCGGTGGTGGCGATCGTCCCCGCCGTGGCGGGACCCTTCGACCTCGGCACCGTGGTGACCCGTGAGGCTCTCGACCTCGACCCGACCACCGCTCAGGTCAAGGTCGTCGGCTCCGCCTCGGACCCGATCCCCACCATCCTCGAGGGGATCCCGCTGGCGCTCAGGGACCTGCGGATCGAAGTCAACCGACCCGAATTCACCCTGAACCCGACCTCCTGCGACGAAGAGCGGGCACACGCTACCTTCTTCTCCGGCGCCCGCTCCGCCGAGGCTTCCCATCGCTTCCAGGTCTCCGGCTGCGGCGCCTTGAAGTTCAAGCCCAAGCTCACGCTGAAGCTGAAGGGGGGCGTCAAGCGCGGCAAGCACCCGTCGGTTCGCTCCATCCTCACCCCCCGCGCCGGCAACGCCAACCTTGCCGCGGCCAACGTCCTTCTGCCCAAGTCCGTGCAGATCGATAACGCCCGCATCAACAATCCCTGCACCAGGGTCCAGTTCAACGCCAACGCGTGCCCGAAGAAATCGATCCTCGGCACCGCCAGGGCCTGGACCCCGCTGCTGGAGCAGCCCCTTGAAGGCCCCGTGTACTTCCGCTCGAACGGTGGCGAAAGGGAACTCCCCGACATCGTCGCCGACCTGCGCGGCCAGTTCCGCATCGTCCTCGTCGGCTTCATCGACGCCAAGCACGCCCGCATCCGCACCCGCTTCGCGAACGTCCCAGATGCGCCTGTCTCGAAGTTCCTGCTGCGCCTGAAGGGCGGCAAGCGGGGGCTGCTCGTCAACAATCGCCACCTCTGCAAAGGCAAGCAGCGGGCGAAGATGGCCCTGATCGGCCACAACGGCAAGCGCCGCGACACGACGCCGGTGGTGGGGACGAGCTGCAAGAAGGGGAAGCGCGGCGGGGGCAAGCGCTAGGCGCTGCTCCCGACCCGCCGCTTAACCTCGACCTTCGGCCCGCAGCCGGTCTGCCCGCGTCGCGATCTCGCCGACGCTCGTCTCCAGCGCTGCCGCCAGTCGCACCAGGGTCGTGTAGCTCGGGTTGCGGACGCCGCGCTCGATGCCGCCGATCTGGGTCAGGTCGGTGCCGGCTCGTTCGGCCAGCTGCTCCTGGCTCATCTTCGCCTCGAGGCGGAGCTGGCGGATCGACTCGCCGAGTGCGGCGTGCTCGGGAGATCTGGGTTTGCTGCGGCGCTGGGGCGGCATCGGTGCCCCGGAGCCTCTCTTTTAATAAACCCGGGTGTTAGGGTATTTATGCCGTAAGATCCTGAGCGCCGGAAATGGGCTGACCAGTCGTGCCCATGCCGCCTGCTCGATGCCACCCACTTCTTCAGAGTTGATCAGCGCTGTCAGCCACCCCCTGCGGCGGCGGATCCTCTCCGCCTACGTGGAAGGCGACGTCGACGGGGCCTCGGCGCGGGAGCTGGCGGAGGCGATGGACCAGCGGGTCGGGCTGGTCGCCTACCACCTGAAGACGCTGGCCAAGGGCGACCTCCTGCGGCCGGTCCGCAGCGGCAACGGGCAGGAGGCGGAGGAGGCCCGTTACGGCTGGACCCTCGGGGTTGAGCCCGAGTGGCTGCGGCTGGTGCTCCAGGTCTGGGCGGAGGCGGACGTCCCCCGCTGAGGACCGCCGCCCGGGGCGGACGTCTGGAGCGCCTACGCCCTGACGACGTGGAGCGGGGCGTGTAGGCGCGAGCGCAGTTCCTCGGCCGCCGCCACCGAGGCGTCGCCCCTGGCGCTGCCGGTGACGAGGAAGACCTCGGTAGCGGGGTACTCGCCGAGCTGATCGGCGACGGTCTGGACGATGTCCTCGTCGCCGATCCGGGCGGTGGCCGCCACGCCCGCCTGGGCGAGGGAGGCGAGGGTGAGGACGAGCCGGCGCTGGGCGTGGTCGTGGCCGTTGCGGGTGTCGCAGGCCCAGCGGTCGAGGAAGCGGTTGTGGGTGGGGGCGACGACGCGGACCTCGGCCTCGGGCCGGCCGGGGTCGGCGGGCGCGGAGGCGGCGGCGATCCGTTCCACCGCGGCGCCGTCCTCGAGCGGCTCGTCGACGACCACCAGCAGGTGCTCGCGCAGGTCACGGACGGGGGCGGGGACGATCGGGCGCAGCGGCGGCTTGCGGATCGCCATCACGACGATCGAGCCGGCGGCGAGGGCGCCGACCGCCATCCCCAGGCCGGGCCCGCCGAGGTAGAAGCCGCCGACGATCGAGACCGCGATCGCGGTGATGATCAGGGGAAACTTCCATGCCGCTATTCCCTGATCGCCCATGCTCCGACCTTAGAGGCTCGCCGCCCGCAGTCAATCCCCCTGCTGGGTGACGAGATCGTTCCTAGACTGACCGCCGTGCCGCCGCTGCTCGAGCGCCTCGGGGTGGAGCTGCCCGTCGTCCAGGCAGGGATGGGCGGGGGCTTGAGCCGGCACGAGCTGGCGGCGGCGGTGTCGGAGGCCGGCGGGCTGGGGACGATCGCGGTCAACGGGGCGGAGGCGATCCGCCGCGAGCTGACGATGGCGCGGGCGCTGACCGGGCGCCCGCTCGCGGTCAACCTGCTGCTGCCGTTCGCCCGCCGCGACTGGTTCGAGGCCGCGGCCGCGGCCGACGTCGTCGTCACCTTCTGGGGCGAGCCGCGGCGGCGGACGCCGGGGGTCTGGCTGCACCAGTGCGGCTCGGTCGACGAGGCGCGCCGGGCGCGGGCGGCCGGAGCCGACGGCGTGATCCTGCAGGGGGTGGAGGCGGGAGGGCACGTGCGGGGCACGACCCCCGGCCTGCGACTGCTGGAGGAGGCGCGCGCCGCCCTCCCCGCCGACTACCCGCTGCTCCTCGCCGGCGGCATCGCCGAGCGCGAGGACGTGCGCGCGGCGCTGGAGGCGGGAGCGGCGGCCGCGGTCGCCGGCACCCGCTTCCTCCTCTCCGAGGAGAGCCGCGCCCACCCCGCCTACAAGCAGCGCCTGGTCGAGGCGGAGGCGACGATCCTCACCGAGCTCTTCGGCGCCGGCTGGCCCGCGCCGCACCGGGTCGTGCCGAACGCGGCGACGGAGCGCTGGTTGGGCTCGCCGCCTCGGCGTTCGTCCTTGGGACCGATATACCGGTCCAAGGACGAACGCCGGCTGCTGCGCGGGCCGCGGGCGAACCGGCTCCTCAACCGACTGCTGGCGCCGGGGGCGCGATACACGCCGCCGTCGTTGCAGCTGCGGATGATGCGGGCGCAGCGGCCCGGCAGTCGCCTGCTCACCCCCGCCGGGCCGACCGACGACGGGCCGGGGACGCTGGTCGACGCCGGCCCGCTCTACGCGGGGGAGACCGTCGCCCGGATCGGCGAGGTGCGCCCGGCGGCGGACCTGGTCCGCGATCTGGCGCCCTGACCGGGGCCGCGCCTCGGGCCCTTGCGGCAACTGGCACCCGGCCGAGTCGCCCGGCCTGGGACAATGGGCGCGATGGGTGGGGGGCAGATCCTGCAGATTGCCGAGAACTCGATCGGCCAGGGACGGTGCGAGCTGCAGCTCGCGGGCGAGCTGGATCTCTGGAGCGTCGAGCGCCTGCAGGCGGTCCTGCAGCGGGTGTCGCGCGAGAACGACGCCGTCGTCGTCGGCCTCCAGAGCTGCGACTTCGTCGACTCCACCGGCATCGCCCTCTTCCTCCAGGCGCGGCGGCAGCTCGAAGACGAAGGCGGCCGCCTCGTCCTCTACGGCTGCTCGGACCAGGTGCTGCGGATCTTCACCGTCGCCGGCCTGACCGACGCCGGCATCGTCTTCGACAGCCGCGGCGAGGCGATCGCCGAGCTAGCGGCGGTCGAGTAGCGCGCACCAGAGCGCGAAGAGGACGACCGCCAGCACCGCGCCGGCCCAGTGGACGCCGACCGCGACGGCGAGCAGGCTCGGCAGCCCGGCGAGCGCGGCGCCGAGCAGCGCCCGCCCCGGCGGCAGTCGCAGCACCCGGGCGGTGAAGGCGGCGCAGAGCATCCAGGCCGCGGGGCCGGCGATCCAGCCCCAGTCCTCGAAGAAGTCCTCCGGCAGCGCCAGCCCGAGGACGGTCGAGAGGACGGCGACCGCGGCCAGCTGCAGCAGGGCCACCCGCCAGAAGGTGGGGAGGTGCATTTCGCGAGGCTACTGCTCCATAGGAGCCATAATGGGTGCAGCGGGCGGTTAGCTCAGTTGGGAGAGCACTTCCCTTACAAGGAAGGGGTCACTGGTTCGAGCCCAGTACCGCCCATTTGAAACCGGTCGACATCCGCACCCGGGAGGAACCGACGGCGATCGAGCGCGTCTTCGCCGCCGTCCAGCAGGGCGAGCCGGAGCGGGTGCTGGAGCTGCTGCACCCGAAGGTCGAATGGACGCCGACGGTCTGGAGCGGGGAAGCGATGTACCGCGGGCACGAAGGGGTGCACCTCTGGCTCTCGCAGTTCGGCGAGGACCTCCGGCACCTCGACATCCGCGTCCAGAAAGTCGAGGTCCAGGGGGATCGCGGCGCCGCCCTCGGCATCGTCTTCGACACCCGCGGCAACCGCACATTCGCGGTCGAGGTCCCCTGGAGCTGGGAGATGGAGGGGGGCCTCCTGCGCCGCGGTCGCGCCCACGGGACCTGGGAGGAAGCCCTGCGCGCCGCCCGCCTTGTCTAGCGCCGCTCGCGATTAGCTAGAAATAGCTTTTAACACTTGAGTTCTTCTGTTAGGCCTCTCGATTAAAGGGAAGCTTTTAGAGGGTCGAAGAAACCGGTGCGTACCTCGATCCGCGACGTCGTAGACCGTCCTTTGCACCTTGAGCTCCGTGCCACCAGATAGCCCGCCCGGGCCGTCTCATCTGTCCCCGGACCCCGGGGCCGGCAGGTGCCTGCCCGGACACGGGCTGATGCTGGCCGGGCTCCTCGCCGCCTCCCTGGCCGCCGCGGCGCTGACGGGGGTGGAGCTGCGGAGCGTCGGCGCCCGCTCGCACACCGACGTCACCTTCTTCCTGCCGCTGCTGGCCGCGGCGGTCGCCTGCGCGGCGGCGGTCTTTTGGCACCGGGAGGAGCGGCTGGGCTGGGGGGTCCTGGCGGTGGCCCTCGCCCTCGGCGCGGCCGCCGAGGCGGCCTTCCCCCTCCCCCACCAGGAGGGCGACCAGATGCCGCTCGGGGCGGGGATCGCCTACGGGGTCTTCTGCGTCGCCGGCGGGGCGACGCTGCTGGCGCTCAGCGGGAACCTCCGCCTCCGCCGCGCGAGCAACCAGGGCCTGTGGATCTGCGTCTTCGGCCTCGCCACGATCTGGACCTGGCTCTTCCTCGCCCCCGGCGGCTCGACCGGCGACGTCGTCTACGGCGCCCTCGACCTGCTCCTGGCGCTGCTGGTCCTGACCGCGCTCTGCAACCACGGCTGGCCGGTCTCGCCGCGCTTCGGGATGCTCGCCGGCGGCTTCGGCCTGATCGTCCTGGCCGACTCGATGCACGTCCAGGGGCACCTGGCGGGGGTCCTCGGGGTCGACCTCGCCGACCTCCTCCCCTTCGCCGCCGCGGCGCTGATCGCCGCCGTCGCCTGCATGGGCGTCCGGCCCCCCGAGGAGCGGGCGCGCAGCGGCCGCCTCGTCGTCATCCTCTCCTTGCTCTCGGTCCTGCTGGCGGTGGCGACCCTGGTCTACGACCACTACTCGCGCCTCAGCGCCGGGACCGTGCTGCTGGCGAGCGCCACCCTGCTCTTCGCCGGGATCCGGCTCGTGCTCGCGCAGCGGGGGTGGCGGGACGCCCGCGCCCGCGCCCGCCAGGCGGAAGTGACGGTGGCGGTCGAGGCCGCCGGCTTCGACGCGGCGATCGCGGTCGGCCCCGACGGCAGGATCGTCTCCTGCAACGAGCGGGCCCGCCAGGTCTTCCGCCGCGACGAGATCGAGATCGTCGGCAAGCCGGTGGACGGTCTGCTGGAGGGCGGCGACCGCCCCGTCGACGAGCTCTTCGCCGACGCCGACGCCGGCGCCCTCCCCGCCTCGGTCGAGCTGAACGCGTACGACACGCACGGGGTGGGTACGCCGGTCGAAGTGGCGATCGGGGCGCTCAGGGAGGGCTCGGAGGTGCGGACCCTGGTGGTCCGCGACATCAGCGAGCGGCGACGGCGGGAGGAGGAGAACCGGCGGCTGGCGGCGATCATCCGCTCCTCCGAGGACGCCGTCCTGACCAAAGACCTGACCGGCGTCGTCACCGGCTGGAACCAGGGCGCCGAACGGCTCTACGGCTACAGCGCCGAGGAGGCGATCGGGATGACCGTCGAGGAGCTGATCATCCCGGGCGAGCGGCGCGAGGAGGCCCAGCGCGTCCTCGACGAAGTCGGCGCCGGCGAGACGATCTCCTTCGAGACGCAGCGGCGGACCAAGGACGGCACGACGATGGACGTCACCCTGCGCGCCTTCCCGATCCGCGGGCTGACCGGCGAGGTCACCGCCGTCTGCACCGTCGCCCACGACGTCAGCGAGCGCCGCCGCCGCGAGCGGGCCGAAGAGCAGGAATCGGAGGCGCTGCTCTGGCGCGGGCACCTGCGCCAGGCCCTCGGCGGCGGCGACCTCGTCTTCCACGGGCAGCCGATCCTCGACCTCAAGAGCGGCCAGGTCCACCACCACGAGCTGCTGGTGCGGATGTGGCTGGAGGGGGACCTGGTCCTCCCCGGCTCCTTCCTGCCCCACGCCGAGGCGACCGAGCTGATCCGCGACCTCGACCTCTGGGCGGTGGAGCAGGGGATCAGGGTGGCGGCGCAGATCCCGGTCGCGGTCAACCTCTCCGCCCGCAGCCTCGGCAGCCGCGATCTTCTCCGCGCGGTCGAAAAGAGGCTCGGCGAGGAGGGCCCGCCGGCCCGCAACCTCACCTTCGAGATCACCGAGACGGCCGCGGCGGAGAACATGGAGGGGGCGCGGGAATTGGTGCGGGAGCTGACGCAGATGGGCTGCGGGGTTGCCCTCGACGACTTCGGCACCGGCTACGGCTCCTTCACCTACCTGCGGCACCTGCCCGTCACCCAGCTGAAGATCGACAGCGAGTTCATCACCGGGATCGGCGCCGACACGGCGGACAGGCGGGTGGTTGAATCGATGGTTGCGGTTGCCCGCAACTTCGAGATGACCACCGTCGCCGAGGGGGTCGAGGACCGGGCGACGTTCGAACGACTGGAAGAGCTTGGAGTCGACTTGGTGCAGGGTTACTACGTAGGCCGACCACGGCCGCTCGAGCTCGGTAGGGAGGCAATTCATGGATGAGGACCAGGACAAGGCACGCGACCAGGAGCAGCGGGAGCTCGACCAGGCGCAGTCGCTGCTCGACCTCGACCAGGCGTTCGGCGACCGCGAGCAGCGGAGCCTCGACTGGCAGCAGGCCGGCAGCGACGCCGACCAGGCGCGGCTCCAGCGCGAAAGCCGCGGCGCCGAGGCCGAGGAGTTCGAAGAGGAGTTCGCGCGGGAGCGGTCGGCCCGCGGCCGCCAGCAGAACACCCAGAACGCGCAGCAGACCTACCGCGACCGCAGCCAGGAGGCGATCGACGAGCGCCAGCGCGAGCAGGACCGCCGCCAGCGCGAGCTCGACGAGCGGGCCGGCGCGGAGCAGTGGGACGCCGAGGAGGCGGCCCGGCGCCACCGGCAGCTGGCGGTCGAGGCCCGTGAGGAGGCGATGCGCGCCCGCGAGGAAGCGAAGGCCGCCCGGGACGAGGCGCGGCGCATGCGCGGGGACGAAGGTTGAGCGCCCCCTCGCCGGCGGAGCCGACCGCCGTCGAGCGCCTCTTCGTCGCGCTGATCCGCTGCGAACCGGAAGCGGCGCTGGAGCTGATCCACCCGCAGGCCGAGTGGTCCCCGACGGTGTGGAGCGGCGAGGAGGTCTACCGCGGCCGCGAGGGCGCGAAGCGCTGGCTCGACCAGTTCGGGCCCGGCCTCGAAAGCCTCGACATCAGGATCGAGAAGGTGCAGGTGCAGGAGGACCGGGCGGTCGTGCTGGGGACCGTCTTCGACACCCGCGACGGAGGGATGTTCGCCGTCCGCGTGGCCTGGGGCTTCGAGATAGAGGACGACCTCGTCCGCCGCGGCCGCGCCTTCGAAGGATGGGACGAGGCGGCGCAGGCGGTGGGGTTGGACTAGCAGCGGCGGCGCGGGCTCAGCCGAACGCGCGCACCGCCAGCACCGCCGCGACGAGGAGGCCGATCGCGGCGATCGAGATCCGCAGCGGGTCGCTGGGGATGCGGCGGGCGTAGTGGGCGCCGACGCGGCCGCCGGCGAAGGAGGAGACCATGATCGTCAACGCGTAGCGCCAGTTCACCGGGGCGAGGAAGGCGTAGGCGACGGCGGCGAGGAGGTTGGCGCAGCCGACGAGGAGGATCTTCATCGCGTTGAGGTGCTGGAGGGTGTCGGCGACGAAGAGGGCGAGGATCGCGAAGAGGAGGATGCTGACGGCGGAGCCGAAGTAGGCGCCATAGGCGCCACAGAAGAAGATCCCCGCGACGAGGAAGGGGGAGCGCTCGTCGCCGGCGTGGGCGATGCGCGCGGTGAGGCGGGGCTGGAAGAGGAGCAGCAGGCAGGAGGCGGCGATCAGCGCCGGGACGATCGCTTCGAAGGCCTCGGCGGAGGTGAGCAGGAGGGCGACCGTGCCGGCGACGGCGCCGAGCAGCATCGGCGTCAGGAAGCGGGCGAAGCGCTCGCCCTGCTCGCGCAGGAGGTCGGTGTAGCCGAGGGCGCCGCCGATCGCCCCGGGGACGATCCCGACCGTGTTGGTGACGTTCGCGGTCAGCGGCGGGGCACCGAGCGCGACCATCGTCGGGAAGGTGATCAGCGAGCCGGCGCCGGCGATGGCGTTCGACGCCCCCGCCGCGGCCCCGGCCGCCGCGACGGCGAGCAGCTCGAGCATGGCGGGGAAGTTAATGGTCGCTTACTGGCCGACCAGCCAAACTCTAGCGCGAACCTTGGCCGTCTGGCCAAAAGGACTACTCGGCGGCCTCCCGGGCCAGCGCCACCAGCGCCGCGCCGGAGCCCGGCGAGCGGACCAGCCCGCGCAGCTCGTGGGCGTCGAAGATCTCGTCGAGCTCCTCGCGGGTCAGCGTCTCCCGCTCCAGCGCCAGCACCGCCAGGTGGTCGAGCACCTCGAGGTTGGCGGAGAGCAGCGCCCGCGCCCGGCGGTAGGCCTCGCGCGCCAGCGTCATCGACGCCTGGTCGACCTCGCGGCGGGTCTGGTCGGAGACGGCGTAGTCGCCGGTGGGCAGCGCGATCGGCGCCGGCCCGTCGTGGTCGAGCGCGACCCCCATCCCGAATTCGGCCACCATCTGCTTGCAGACCATGTGGACGCGGTTGAGGTCGTCGGAGGCGCCGGAGTAGGTCTCGCCGAGGACGATCTCCTCGGCGGCGCGGCCGCCCAGCAGCGTCACCACCTCGTCGAGCAGCTCCTCGCGGGACTTCAGGTAGCTGTCCTCCTGGGGGGAGTGGGCGACGAAGCCGAGCGCCGGGCCGCGGGGGACGATGCTGAGGATCTCCGGCGGGTCGAGCCCGAGCAGGCGGCGGCAGAGCGCGTGGCCGGCCTCGTGGTAGGCGACGATCCGCCGCTCTTTGGCGTTGAGGCGGCGCGCCTGCTGGGAGCCGACGGCCTGGCGCAGCAGCGCCTCGTCGAGGTCCTCGCGGGTCATCGAGAAGCGGCCGGCGCGGCCGGCGATGATCGCCGCCTCGTTGAGCGCGTTGGCGAGCTGGGCGCCGGTCATCCCGGTCGTCTTGCGGGCGACGTCGCCGAGGTCGAGGTCCGGCGCCAGCGGCTTGTTCTTGGCGTGGCTGCGGAGGATTGCCTCGCGGCCGGCGCGGTCGGGCGGGGAGACGAGCACGAGGCGGTCGAAGCGGCCCGGGCGCAGCAGCGCTTTGTCGAGCTTCGCGACGTGGTTGGAGGCGGCGATCACGATCACCGTTCCCGGGTCTTTCTCGAAGCCGTCGAGCTCGACCAGCAGCTGGTTCAGCGCCTGCTCGCGCTCGCTGCTGCCGCCGTCGCCGCCCCCGGAGCTGCGGGAGCCGCCGATCGCGTCGAGCTCGTCGATGAAGATCACCGCGCGGCCGGACTTGCGCGCCTCTTTGAAGAGGCGGCGGATGCGGGCGGCACCGCGGCCGACGAACATCTCGACGAAGCTGGAGCCCGAGGCGGCGTAGAAGTCGACTCCGGCCTGGGCGGCGACCGCGCGGGCCAGCATCGTCTTGCCGGTGCCGGGAGGGCCGTGGAGGAGGACGCCGCGCGGCGCCTGGGCGCCGAGGGCGGAGAAGCGGTCCGGTTCGCGCAGCCAGGCGGCGACGTCCATCAGCTCTTCCTTGGCGGCGTCGACCCCCTGCACCTCCTCCCAGAGGACGGGCGCGGTGCGGCTCGCCTTCACCGTCTCCGGCTTCGTCGTGCCCATCATCCCCCGCATCATTTTCAGGAAGACGAAGAGCAGCAGCGCCATGAAGATCACGCCGAAGACGGGATACCAATTGAAAAAGAATTCTTGTATGTCAGTCGCCATCGGTGCAGTGTGGAGACAAAGGCGTCATTAACCCATCGCACATCTGTCCAAATGTGGGGAAAGCGCTAAAGGTCGCGCCTGGCCCGCTTCATCGAGACCGCGAGAGAGTCCGCTATCCGGACTTTGTCGCGGCCTCGCGGTTCTCAGCCGCGTTCGACCTGCGAGCCGCCGACGATCGCCTCCTGGCCGGAGTCGCCGAAGACGACCCAGGCCTTGTTGCCGCCGTCGTAGTCGGGCGCCCACAGCTTCAGCGTCGCCGGGCGGCCCCAGACCGTCACCTCCTCCTCGCCGGTCGCGTCGAGGCCGCGCCAGATCCGCACGAAGGGGTTCTCCTCCCACTCGGCCTCGATCGTCGTCGGCTCCCGGTGGCCGGGGTGGACGGTGGTGGCCGGCGGCAGCTCCAGCAGCCGCATCACCGAGGCCTTGAGGTCGGCGAAGCCGCTGGCGCCGGGGGCCATCGTGCCGCCGACGGTCCCCTTGAAGAGGACGTCGGCGGTGAAGACGTCTGAGCCGTCGACGAGGTAGGCGAGGTGGCCGGCGGCGTGGCCGGGGGTGAAGAGCGCCTCGACCTCGAGCCCGCCGGCGTCGAGCTTCTCGCCGTCGCCGAGGACGACCTCGACCTCCTCGTCGAGCGCCGCGGCGGTCGCCTCGTGCGCGACCAGCGGCGGGCCACCGAGCCGCGCCCGCGCCTCGGCGAGGCCGGCGACGTGGTCGGGGTGCGGGTGGGTGACGAGGACGTGGGTGATCTCGATCCCGTCGCGCTCGGCCCGCTCCAGCAGCGGCCCGAGTTCATCGTTGCCGTCGACCAGCACCCCGGTCCGCCGCTCGGGGTCGGCGACCAGGTAGGCGTTCGACAGCCACATCGGGTTCTCGGTCCTCTCGACGATCACTGCTCCTCCTCGGGTCCGCGTTGGGGTGTCTGAGCTTACGGGTCATATGGACCCCTTCTGCTCAGACACGTCCGGCGCGCTGCCCTCCAGCAGCGTCCGCGCCACCAGCTCGGGATCGTCCCAGGTGGGGGTGTGGCCGACGCCGGGGAGGACGAGGAAGCGGGCGTGGGCGGGGCGGCGGTGGCGCTTCGGCGGGCCGAGCAGGCGGTCGCGCTCGCACCAGGCGATCGTCACCGGCACGGCCTCCGGGTAGCCGGCGGGGTCGAAGAGGTGGCTGCGCATCGCGCGGTTGGCGGCGTCGTAGCCCTCCCCCTCGAGCCAGCCGAGGACAAGCGCCCGAGCCGCCGCGGGCGGGATCCGCTCGGGGTGGGCGGCGATCGACTGGAAGGCGGCGTGGCGGCTGGCCGGGAACTGCAGGGCGACGGACATGAACGGCCGCGCTGCCTTCACCCAGAGAGAGCCGCGCAGCAGCATCCGGGCGCCGCCGCCCGGCGCTTCGCCCAGCGGCCGCTGCCAGAGGCCGGCGGGGGAGAGGGTCGTCACCGAGGCCGCCCACCCGAAGCGGCCCATTTCCAGCGCCACCCAGCCGCCGAGCGAGTTGCCGGCGACGTGCGGGCGCTCGACCCCGTTGCGGACGCACTCTTCGTGGACGGCGCGGGCCAGGTTCGCGGCGGTCGGCTCGATCTCCATCGGCAGCGGCGGGGTCCGGCCGAAGCCGGGCATGTCGACCGCGTGCACCTCGCGCTCGCCCTCGAGCAGCGGGACCACCGGCTCCCAGATCGTCCGCGAGCCGCCGAGCCCGTGGATGAGGAGCAGCGGTTCTTTCATGTCCTCGCTCTACCCATGGCCGCAGCCTCGCGATCATTACCGTGTTGGAACTGGTCGTGGGTCCCGGATCGCACAGGAGACGCGGCGCTCTCACGCTGCTCGCCATCCTCGCCGCGCTTGTCGCGGGCGCGCTCGCCCCTGCCGGCGCGGCGGCCGAGACCGGCGGCGCCGGGCAGGTCGAAGGCGGCGGCAACCTCAGCAACAGCGCCTTCGACCGCCAGGGTCAGTGGATCTGGTACGTCTCGGCGTCGGAGGGCGGCAGCATCCGCGGGATCATCGCCCGCGCCAAGCGCAACGACGTCGGCACCGTCTACGTCAAGTCGGGCGACGGCGCGAACTACTGGAGCCAGTTCAACCGCGGGCTGGTCCAGGCGCTGCACCGGGCGGGGCTCAGCGTCTGCGCGTGGCACTTCGTCTACGGCGACGCCCCACTGGCCGAGGCGCGGGTCTCGGCGATGGCGGTGCAACGCGGCGCCGACTGCTTCGCGATCGACGCCGAGGCCGACTACGAGGGCAAGTACGCGGCCGCCGACCGCTACGTGCGGGCGCTGCGAGCACGGGTCGGCGACGCCTACCCGCTCTCGCTCGCGACCTTCCCCTACGTCGACTACCACCCCTCGTTCCCGTACTCGGTCTTCTTCGGGCCCGGCGGCGCCACCTACAACCAGCCGCAGATGTACTGGAAGACGATCGGGACCTCGGTGCGCGAGGTCTACGAGCACACCTACCTCTACAACCGCGTCTACGGCCACCCGATCTACCCGCTCGGCCAGACCTACGAAGCCCCCGGCGCGGCGGCGATCAAGAAGTTCCGCCGCTTCGCCGCCAGTTACGGCGGCCTGGCGCCGAGCTGGTGGTCCTGGCAGGAGACGGCCGGGCGGGAGTGGGGGGCGCTCGGCGCCGACAGCGCCCTGCGGCCGGTGACCGGCTACCGCCAGGAAGTCGTCCACCCGCTGCTGCGGCGCAAAAGCAGCGGCGACCTCGTGGTCTGGGCGCAGCAGCACCTGATCGCCGCCGGCGCGGACCTGCCGGTGACGGGGATCTTCGGCCGCCAGACCGCCCGCGCAGTCCGCCTCTTCAAGGAAGACCGCGGCCTCCCGGCCGACGCCGTGATCGACACCGACACCTGGGAGAAGCTGCTCGAGCTGACGCCCTACCGCCCGCAGTGGGCGGCGCGGCGGGGCCGTGCAGGCGCTTCGGCGAGCCGCGCGCGCCCCGCGACGCGACCGCTCTCGGCGAGCCTGCCCGCCATCGCCTACGAGATCCCTCCCAAGCGCTGACCATCGTTTCCAGCATCGGGGCCCTTATAGGGGCCAAGATTCTGGAAACGACGAAGAGCCTCAGGCGCTGATCCGGGTGACGAGCCGGCCGAGCGTCGGCGACTCGATCGCGACCTCGTCGCCGTCGGCGAGCCAGACGCGTGGCTTGCGGCCCATGCCGACGCCCTCCGGGGTGCCGGTGGCGACGACGTCACCGGGCTCGAGCGTCATCAGCCGCGAGAGCTGCGCGACCAGCTGCGGCACGCTGAAGATGAGGTCGTCGGTGGAGCCGTTCTGCATCTCCTCGCCGTTGAGCGTGAGCCGGATCGCGATCTGGTCCGCCGGCCCCGCCTCATCCGGCGTCACCAGATAAGGACCGCACGGCGCCGAGCCGTCGAAGACCTTCCCCGGCATCCACTGCGGCGTCGCCCCCTGGAGGTCGCGGGCGGAGAGGTCGTTGAGCAGCGTGTACCCGGCGACGTAGTCGAGCGCCTCCGCCTCCTCCACGTCCTTCGCCCGCCGCCCGACCACGAACGCCACCTCCGCCTCGTAGTCCGTCTTCCCCGTCGGCACCCGCACCGTTGCCCCATCCGCCACCAGGGCGTTGCGGTACTTGGCAAACACCGTCGGCACCTCCGGCAGGCTCTCGACGTCAACCCCCACCTCCGCCGCGTGCTTCCGGTAGTTCAACCCGATGCAGACGATCTTGTCCGGGTCCGGAATCGGCACCAGCAACTCCACTGAGGACGGAGGATGCGAAGGCGCCCCCGTGTCACCAAGCCGACGGCGGAGATCATCCACGCGCCCGTCAGCGATCAACTCCCGAAGGCCACCCCGATGCGGATCCCCTAGCAGCGCCCAAGCATCGACGACGCGGTCGTTCTCGAGGATCCCTGCACGCGGTCCGTCGCCTGCGTCGTAGGTCAGCAGCTTCACGCGCGGCAGCCTAGAGGAGGGCGTGTCGCTTTTGTTGCCCTATAGAGCACAAAAGCGACACGCCCCGCGACTACGCTCGTACCGGCTCCGGCTCGACCTCGAACGCGGTCCCCTCGAGCGCCTCCCGCTCGATGTCCCCCTCTCGAACGAGCCAAAGCGCAAACACCGCCCCGGCGAAGGAGAGGATCGCTCCCAGCAGGAGGATCTCGTTCAGCCCATGGAGGAACCCCTGTTCCGCCGCGTTCCGCGCCGTGGCTTGCGCTGCCTCCGGCAACCCGGCCACCGCCTGCGGCAGCGCGCCGGAGGAGGTCGCCTCGACCAGCTCCCGCGATTGCTCGCCGTCGAGTGCGCCGCCCGCCATCGACTCCGTCTTCGACGCACCGGCGCCAAGGAAGATTGCGCCCCAGGCGGCGATCCCGACCGCGATCCCGACCTGCCGGAAGGTGTCGTTGATCCCGGCCGCCATCCCGCTCTGCTCCTTGGGGACGACGCTGAGGGCGACGTCGGCGATCACCGGGTTGAGCAGGCCGACGCCGACGCCGCTGATCAGGAAGCCGAGCAGCAGCGCGGTCCACTCCGAGTCCAGCTTCAGCCCGGACATCAGCAGCAGCCCGACCCCGGTCAGCGCCAGGCCCGCGCTCATCAGGTAGCGGGCCTTGACCTTCGCCAGCGCCATCCCCGAGAGCGGGGCGACGATGAACGAGGCGATCGTGATCGGCAGGTAGCGCAGCCCCGCCTCAACCGGCGAGTGGCCGAGGAAGCCCTGCAGGTAGAGCGTCAGGTAGAGGAACAGCGCGAACATCGAGCCCGAGACCGCGAAGGCGGCGAGCTGGACGCCGGTGAAGGCGCGGCGGCGGAAGAAGCCGAGCGGCAGCATCGGCTCGGCGACCCGGCGCTCGATCGCGAAGAAGGCGACCATCAGGGCCGCGGCGGCGACGAGGGAGCCGACGATCGGGGTACTGCCCCAGCCCTCGGCGTTGCCGCGGACCAGCGCCAGCACGAGGAGGAAGAGCGCGGTCGAGAAGGTGACGAGGCCGCCCCAGTCGATCCGGGTCGCGTTCGGGTCGCGGGACTCGCGCAGCTTCCAGTAGGTGACGGCGATCGCGGCGACGCCGATCGGCACGTTGAGGAGGAAGACCGACTCCCAGCCGAGGCCGTCGGTGAGCAGGCCTCCGACCAGCGGGCCGATCGCCACCGCGATCCCGATCGTGCCGCCGTAGATCCCCATCGCCATCCCGCGTTCGGGGCCGCTGGGGAACTCTTGGGCGACCAGCGCCAGGGAGACGGCGAACATGATCGCGCCGCCGACGCCCTGCAGGCCGCGGGCGAGGTTGAGGAAGGTCGGGTCGGGCGCGAGCGCGCAGAGCAGCGAGGCGACGGCGAAGACGCCGAGGCCGATCGCGAAGACGCGGCGGCGGCCGAGCCGGTCGGCGAGCGAGCCCGCGGTCAGCACCAGCGCCGCCAGCGAGAGGGCGTAGGCGTCGATCACCCACTGCAGGTCGGTGAAGCTGCCGCCGAGGTCCGCCTGGATCGCGGGCAGGGCGGTGTTGACGACGGTGATGTCGAGCAAGAGCATGAAGGTGGCGACGCAGACGGCGCCGAGCGTCCACCACTTGCGGCTGGTGGCGCCGGCGTCCGCCGTCGCGGAGTTGGAAGTCATCTGGGTTCTCCTGGTCATGGGGTAAACTTTGTAAGGCAACCTTGTAAGGCGTCCTGACTAGAAGGCGACCTTATCAGGCTCCCTGACGAAATGTCACCCGGATCGAAAAATCCCCCCGCAGGCATCCCCCTCCCGGGGCTGATGGACGTCGTCTCCGACGCGTTCTTCGGCGAGTTCCGTGGCGAGCTCGCGCAGTCGGAGTACAACGACATCCGCCCCACCCACGGCTGCGTCTTCCGCCACGTCCAGGGCGACGGGCTGCGCCTGACCGAGATCGCCGAGCGGGCGAACATGACCAAGCAGTCGGTGGGGGAGATCGTCGACGACCTGGCTAGCCGCGGCTACGTCCAGCGCATTCCTCACCCCGAGGACCGCCGCGCGAAGCTGATCTGCCTGACCGAGCGCGGCGAAGCGGCCCAGGCCCACGGCCGCCGCCTCTTCGCCAAGGTGGAGAAGCGGTGGGCCGAGCGCTACGGCGCGGAGCGGATCGCCGGGTTGCGCGAGCTGCTCGAGGAGGTCGCCGCGGCCGAGGCGCCCTTCGCGGTGCCGGAGCTGGCGCAGCGCGAGCCGGCCCAGGTCTGAGCGCGGCCCGAGCAGGGGAAGCGCGGGGGAGCGCGAACCCCTCTGCATGCGCTTCGATCTCAACGCCTTGAAGCAGCCCCTCGAGACCCTGATCGTCCTCTTCTACGTCGCCATGGCCCTGGCCCTGCTGACCACCCTCATGGGCTCCCCCGGCTGGGGCTTCCTCTTCCTCCTCTTCGGCTCCCTCGCCCTGATCATCCGGACGACGATGGAAACCCTGCAGAGCCCCCAGCGCCGCCCCTCCCAAAGCCCGCCGCCCCCCGCCAACCGCTAGATTTGCCTCCCGGGCCGCCTACCGGCCCGTTCCGAGTTCCTCTCGGGGGCGTAGCTCAGTTGGTTAGAGCGCCGGCCTGTCACGCCGGAGGTCGCGGGTTCGAGTCCCGTCGCTCCCGCTGTCCACGCCGTGTTGCTCGCGGTGATAGAGCGCCCGGATCCCGAACTCGCAGTCGGGAATCCAGAATTCGCACTTCTGCCCGGGACAGATCGTCCGTGGCGGTTGCGCTGTCTCGATCGTTTCGCGCCCCCTAAGAGGGACGCTTCGTTTGGCATCGGCGATGTCAGGGGCGGGATAGCCGCGGGGTTCGTCGATCAGTTGTACTCCGGGCTTGACCGAGACATCAAGGACGAAACCTTCGATGTCGGCACCGGCGGCGTTTCGTCCTCGGACCCAGCTCGCCAGCGAACAGGTGGGGTACCGCACGAAGTCGAGCGCGGCCTTCAGCTTGCCGAGCTCGGCGAGGCTCCAGGCAAGGATCCCCGCGATGCCGAGCAGGTTGAGCACGTTCGTGCCGGTCTCGCTGTGGGTCTCTTCGCCAGCGACGGTCGCGGCCAAGGCGATCAGGCCGGCGATTGCCAGGTAGACGAAGAACTCGCAGACCATCCGGTGGGCGATCCAGTAGCGCGCGTAGTCCATCGCTTCGGCACTGGCCTGCTTCTCGGGTTGACAGGCTGGCAGGTCGTAGACCCCCTCGCGGAAGGGTCGGATCAGGTACCAGTCGACCGCGCTGGAGACAAGCATCGCCAGCGGGATCGTCAGCGCGCAGAGCATCGTCAGGACTGCGAGGCCATGCCGCAGCGCCGGCTCCAAGGGAGTAAGGCCGCCGTCGGCAGCCGCGGCGTAGGCAAGCGTTGCCGGAATGACGAGGCCGAGCAAGGCGGCGATCACCATGACCCGGTCCTTGCCGGCGCGCTCGGACGTCCGCTCCAGCGGCGAGCGGCTGCGCAGCCACTCGTAGCGGGCGAAGAACCAGAGCCAGATCGCCGCCCCGACCGAGACCTCGATCCCGGCGGCAAGGGCGGCGCCGGGGCCAAGCAGCCCCACCCCAATTGCCGTCACCACCAACACCGCAAGCGCCTGTAGGCGAGCAAATCTCGGCTTCAACCGTCTCCCCTTCGGTAATTACAAGTACCTGTCTAAGTACTCAGTGGATACAGTTCGCGCATTCTGCCTTCCTTTAGCCCAGATGGTCCGCCGCCCATCGAAGAGCTGCTGCTTGCCGGCTTGACCGAGGCACAGCGGTCGGCGGTCACGAGTGAAGCTCGGCGCCTCCTGGTCGTCGCGGGCGCCGGCTCCGGGAAGACTGAGGTGATGGCGCGGCGGATCGCGCACCAGGTCGCCGTCAAAGAGGTCGAGCGAGCGAGGATTGCCGCCTTCACCTTCACCGAGCGGGCCGCCGAGGAGATGCAGTTCCGGGTGCGGCGCCAGTTGGCGGCGGTGACCGGCGACAACGGGGACCCGAGCCTCAGCGGGATGTATCTGGGGACCATCCACGCCTACTGCCTGAAGCTGCTGCGGGAGTTGGCGCCAGATGACTTCCACAACTTCGACGTGCTCGACGACGGGGCGCGGGTGGCGCTCGTCGAGCGCCGGTTCTGGAACGTCCTCTCGGGCCGTCCTCTGCAGGACGCCTTCGAGGCTGAAGGTCTGTCCAGCGGCCACTTTGCCTGCGTCGAGCGGTTCCTGCACGCCTACGACCTGCTAAACGAGTACCACCAGCTGCGGGTCGAGCTCCCGCCCGGCACCGCGCCCGGCCCTGGACGGGAAGAAGAGGAGTGGTGCGCGGGCGCCCGACTCCTCACCGACGTCGGTAATGGTCCTGCGGCGGAGGCCTTCGCCGTCAGTGCCGCCCGCTACTACGCCTTGCTCCGCTGTCGCCGTTTCCTCGACTTCTCCTCGGTGCAGGCCGAGCTCCTCAACCTCCTCGAGAGGTCGACGGAGATCACCGCGGCGGTCCGAGAGCAGCTCGACCACCTCGTCGTCGACGAGGTGCAGGACATCAACCCCGTCCAGGACGCCCTGATCCGCCACCTCGTCGGCGAGGAGGGAGCATTCACCGCGGTCGGCGACCACCGGCAGGCGATCTTCGGGTGGCGCGGCGGTCGGGTCGACATCATGGGCGCCCTGCACGACGAGCTAGCGGTCGCTGACGAGGGCGACGGCGAGATCGTCGAACTGGAGGAGAACTTCCGCTCGACCCCGAGGCTCATCGATCTGGCGAACCGCTGGTCGAGGACGATCTCGCCGCCGGGGGAGATGGCGATTCCGGATATGTCCCCGGGCCGCGAGTTGCGCCAAGACTTCCATCCCTCTCACGTCGGTCTCTCCAGTTTTGAAGAGCGAGAGGAGGAGGCGGACTGGATCGCGGAGACGATCTCGAAACTGATCGTCGGCGAGGAGGGCGCGCGGCACGACCTGTCTGGCGGCGACCGCGGGATCCAACTCGCCGACATTGCGATCCTGCTCCGCAGTGCCACCGACGCTCGCGCGTACGGCGACGCCCTACGCGCCCGCGGTATCGAAGCCGTCTTCAGAGGCTCGGACCTGTTCGCCCAGCCCGAAGTCCTTCTCTTCCTGGCGGCGCTCGCGCGGGTATCTGGGATCGAGCAGTTTTACGGCCGGGCGCTGACCGGCTTCATCGACGCGACGCTGGGCTGCGACCCGGAACCGGAGCCGGTGCTACGAGCTGCCGCGGACGAGCTGGAAGCCCGCGGCATCCCGGTCGGCGCGGATCTAGCGGACCGGCTTCTCCGCCTGACGGACGCCCTCCATAGCCGGGTCTATGACGAGGACTACGAGCCGGGCGACCTCTCCGGGATCACCTCTGCCGCCGGGCGGACGATGCTGAGAGCGGGGCCGACCCCCCGCCGAGTGTTTCCGCAGGCAATCTTCCATGTGCTGCTGGAGGAGGCAGGGGTCGCCACCTGGGACGTGGAGGGGCACGGAGGCGAATCAGCGATGTTCCACCTCGGCGCTTTCTCCCGGCTGATTACCTCGATCGAGATGCCGGGCTGGACCACGCCGGGGGCGCTGAAGTACCAGATCATCGGGCTCTGTATGTGGGGGCCGAGCGGTACCCGCCTTCCCGAGGCGGAGTTGCTCGCCGCCCCCGACGCCGTGAGCATCGGCACCGTCCACTCGGCCAAGGGCCTCGAGTGGCCCGTCGTCTTCCTCGCCGACGTGAAACCGAGACGGTTCCCGAGCCAGCTTGCAAAACGCCGGCCGCGGCTCCCGTTCGAAGGGGACTTGGCGGCGGTCATCGACCCCGCGCATCTGGCGGACAACGACAACTACGACGCTGAACGCCGGCTGATGTACGTGGCCCTGACGAGGGCCGAGCGCTACCTATTCGTCTCCGCCTCCGGGAGGCAGCAGTCGGCGTTCCGCCGCGAGCTCGAGCCGTTGATCCTCGAGGTCGGAGGGAGGGTCGTGGAAGACGGTGCCGGGTTGCCGGAGGAGATCGAGCTGCGACCAGGCATGATCGACGCGGGAGGACAGCGCCTCGTCTCGTCCTTTTCGGACCTGCGCTACTACCTCGAGTGCCCGCACGACTTCTACCTGAGGAAGGTCCTCGGCTTCTCGCCGACCATCGACCAGGCCTTCGGATATGGCCGGGGTGTCCACAACCTGATGCGCGCCGTCCACGCGGACCCGGCCAAGTGGGCGAAGCTCGCCGAGGATCCGGTGAGGCTGCAGGCGGAGCTGAAAAGGCTTGTCGACCAAGGTCTCTTCTACCTGCGGTACACCACCGGTGAGCCGCTGAGGCGGATGCAGGAGAAGGCGGTCGAGGTGGTGGGCGAGTACGTGGGCACCTACGGCGACGAGCTATCCGAGCTCGAGTACGAGCCGGAGCGGGAGTTCGAGACGCTGCTGCCGGAGGAGGACGTGCTGATCTCGGGGGCGATCGACGTAATCCGCAGGGACGACCCACCCCGGGTCACCTTGATCGATTTCAAGTCCGGCGAGGCGAGCTCCGACCTGGCGATGAAACTGGACGCCGAGGAGATGCGCCTTCAGGTCTCGCTCTACGGGATCGCCGCCCGGGCGGAGATGGAATACGAGCCGGAGCGAGGGCTGGTCCGCTACCTGGGGGAGAAAAACCCCGACGAGCGCGAGCTGGATGTGCCCCTCGACGAGGGCGCTCTAGCCGAGGCAGCGGAGACCATCGCCTCCGCTGCCCGCGCGATCAAGGGCCGAGAGTTCCACAGTGGTCCTGTGGCCAGGTCGCGGGATGAGGCGCACGGGCCGCGTTGCGGGCGTTGCGACTTCGCCTCCTTCTGCGGGCTGCGCTCCCGGGCCTGATCGCGGAGTCCGATGAACGCCCTTCTCTTCGCTGTCGGTACCGGCGTTCTGGCGACGTTGGTCTGGTGGGTCGGAGTTCGGATGGTCCGCGTCTGGCAACGACTGCGGCTGCGACGTCTCGTCTACGGCCAACGCCGGACGTGCCGGCGTCTGTTGCGGGAGCGACTGGCCAGCGGCAGCCGTCAGACGATGGGCCGGCGTCACCTCGATCTGCTCGCGCGCTCCTTCCGGGTGAAGGCGAGCTCGCGCCTCGATCTTCCGCACCTCGCTGCCCGGGCACGCCTCGACGCACCGGACCTGATCGACCACGTCGAAGAGCGGCGCGGGGATTCCATCTACCTGGTCAATGCCGACTCGGGCTACGGGAAGACGATCTTCGGGCTCGTCCTTCCGCTTCTCCGTTCCATCTCCTCGCGGAAGGAATTCTTTCCCTGTTACGTCGACCTCGCTTCGGCGGACGCGAAGCAGCCGTTGGCTCGCCTGGACGAGCTCCTCGACCAGTTGGGGGGACGGGAGGACCTGTGGGGGCGCCCTCTGATCGTCTTCGACGCACCCAACGAGACCGTCGATCCCGAGCACTTCGCGGAGGCGCTCGCAGTGCGCAGAGAGGATCTGGCGGCGGTGAGGGCGCGGCTGCTTTTCCTCTTCAGCTTCAGGCACCACTCCTATCCCGCCCGGCTCCGCTCGGCCTTGATCGACCACGGCTTCGACCTCTTGCAGAACCTGGAGTTGCTGTTCGAGATCGGCAGCGAAAGCGATTTCGCTTTCTTTCCGGAGCTGATCCGCCTGGGCGGCGGAACTCCTCCCCCGCAGGCGAAGCTCCGAGAGATCGTCACCTACTACTCGGCCCGGTTCCCGTCTCCACCGCTATCGCGCGAGGACGTCGCCTTCTTCTTGCAGTGGTGCTTTCTGCCGGGAGAGGGGACCCGGCATCCGTCCACCGCCCCTTCCCCAGCGCGCCTCTGCCTGCTCAACGTGCTCGGATCGGAGCCTTCCTCGGTTGCGCAGTTCTCTCCCCTCGCCCGGGTTGCCTTCTACCTGCTGGGTCGCGAGGTGACCGCGGCGACCTACCGGGAGATCACGGAGCACCTCGGGATCGAAGAGGCGGATCTGCGCGGCTGCGTGCCCCTCTGCGAGCTGGAGAGCCTCGTCCACTGCGGCGATCACCACCTCCGCTTCGAGGACGAGACCACCGTCAGGGTCCTCGGCGCGGTCGAGGTGGCCAGGAACCTGATTGAGGGCGAGAGCCCCGCCGCCCTCCGGGGCAGGACCATCTATGACGTCTGCGCCCCCTACGTGCAGCCCGCCCTGGCCTGGCTGGTCCGAGGTGGGGAGGAGGGGTCCTCGCCCGCCCGGCTCGCCGCCCTGCTCGAACACACTTTGTCCGACAGCGACGCCCCATACTCGTTTTACGCAGGTGTCCTGTGCAACGAAGAGGAGGGCATCTTCGGCACGGAGTCGGAGGTGCGGCAGCTGAACGAGGCGCTGCTCAGCGCAATGATCGCCGCGATTGATAAGGACCGCGGCGAGAAATGCCGGGGTTCGCTGGAGGCGGCGGGCCGCGGCGAATCGGAGCTGGTCCTCGACCCTGTCCTCGATCAGCTGTTCGAAGTGATGGCCGCCTATAACCGGCGCGCCGTTCCCTTGCTCCTGCCGCTGATGCGTCACCCGGAGCCCTTGATCAGGAGTCAGGCGGCGTACCTTCTCCTAGATCGGATCGACAGCGTGGAAAAGCCGACGGCGATGAACCCGACGACGATGATGGACCTGGCGACGCTGAAGTCGATTCCGTTCCGGATGCAAGGTAGCGACGGCAACCTTCACTTCCGGTTCCACCAGGTTGAGGTCTTGGAAAGACTGCTGGCCTTGCTTCCCTCGGGCCTGGAGAGCGAAGCCGTTTCGGTGCTCGACGAGATCGCTTCGACGCCCGGAGACAGCGGGGAGCTGGAGAGCTACGTCGGGCTCCAGAGGCTGGTCGGTCTTCGGGCGCGGCAGCTAGCGGCGGTGCCACCAGACGCCGACATCGGCGTTCAGCTGCGGGAGCAACTGGGCGAATGCCTGACGGCTCTCGAAGACGATCCGGCCTTTCAGGGGCACGGTCCGGAGCCGATCGGCGAGGCACGGCTGGAGTGCTGGGAGGTGGCGCTGGGGATGGCTGTCCATGCCTGCGCCTTCGTCCCCCGGAACGCGGAGTTCGTCTCCTTCGTCGAAGCCGCGCTCGACCACGAATACTGGATAGTCCGGTGGTGGGCATTCGGAGGCCTGGTCGGGATCATCAGGCACTCCTGCGCGAACGGCCACCGCATCCTTGCCATGAGGTGCGCGCACCGCGCTGTCCGGCAGCTCTACACGGGAGTCGAGCCGATGGGCCTGAAGCACCGCCAATGCGCTGTGATCAAGCACCTGCGCGACAGTGACGAGGAGGCAGGGCGGGTGATCCGGGAAGTCCTGGCGAGCGCCACCGCCCCCCGACCCGCTACGCTCGAGGGGCAGGCATTCGCCCAGTGTTATTACGAGGCGATGGGGGTGTCACCGGACGAATACCTGGCTGAGTTCTCCCGTCGACTCGACGAGCTCCTTGTGCTCCCCTCCTAAGCGCCGTGACGCCGGTCGGCTTCGTCAAGTTTCTTCGGTCAGGCTGGCAGCCGCTTCCCTCACGGGCGCTCCGAACTCGACACCGTCCGCGCCGCCGGCCACATCGGCTTCGCCCCTCTGCGCAGAGCGCGTCGAGGTCGCGAGGGAGAGCTCGAGATCGAGTCGACGCCCGGTACCGTGTCACGGTGCGGCTGCCGGCAGTTCAGGCTGTCCGCTAGTACCGCGGCGGTGCGCCCGGGTCCCGGACTTCGCGGCGTTCTTCGACGGGCGGGGCGGCTTCGCCGGGGGCGACCGGGGCGGCGCCTCGGCGGCGGGACCAGACGATTTCCTGGTAGAGGCCGATGAGGAGGCCGACGGCGCCGGCGATCATGAGGATGACGCCGATCGTGTCGATGCTGAGGCCCGAGACGTGGAAGTTGGTCGCGAACTTGAGGATCGCGCCGACGGCGACGAGGAAGATGCCTGCTCCGATAGTCATGGAGGTTGGGTACCCCGGGGCTGAATCGACAAACCGGAGTGGTCGCCTGCGTGGCCGCTTCAGGACGAATCTCGGAGAGACGTCCAGAGGTGGCGCTCGGTGACGGCGACGCGCTCGGCGGCCTCGCCGACCGCCCGCCACAGATCCGGCCGCGGCTCGTCGCTCTCGCTCGCGGCCTTGAACGCCTCCGCCAACTCGGTCCACCTTGCCCCCGCCTCGGCCGCCAGCGGCGCCTCGTCCCGCGCCGCCTCCTCGAGGAAGCGCGAGTACATCAGCCGGAAGCACCCCCCGCCGGTGCCGCGGCGCTCGATCACCTGGTAGGCGAAGCGCGCACACCACTGCCAGTCGTCTACGGCCTCCGGCCAGGAGCCCGCCTCCGCCGCCAGCCGCTCCAGTGCCGGCACGCCGGCGAACTCGCCGAAGGGCGGCTCGAGCATCTCGCCCACCGCCCGCTCGATCGCCCGCGGCACCGCCGCCTCCAGCTGCTCGCGGTCGATCGCATCGCCGACCGTGAACATGTGGCCTTCCAGCGGGTAAGCCGGGTGGTCGCTGTGGCGCGCCTGCGCCAGGTTCTCCAGCCGCGTCGCCCGCAGCTCCTCGAAGCCGGTGTCGGAGAGGCGCGCGACCTCCTCGTCGTAGCCGGCCAGCACCACCGCGTGCCCGGGAAAGTGGGCCGAGTTGCCGTAGTGATCGAGGTAGTAGATGTCGGTCAGCAGCAGCGCCGGGTTACCTGCGTCGACCTCGGCGCGCGCCGCCTCCCAGGCCGCCTCGCCCTCCTCGGTGCCGAAGGTGCGCAGCTCCAGCGCCGCCCCGGTCAGCTCGCGGAAATTCTCCTCCAGCCGCGCGGTGCGGCCGTTGAACCAGCGGCTCGGCGAGCTGCCGTCCATCGCCAGGTAGTAGAAGCCCGCCCCGGCGCCGAGGCCGAACGCCATCTCCTCGCTGATCTCGACCCCGTGGAAGGCGAGCAGGTTGCGCAGGGCCGTCGAGCCGCAGTGGTGGCCGGGCGTGTGGACGAAGCCGGGGACTTCGGGCATGGGGCGATTATCCTCCCGCGCCGATGCGCGACCTCGACCTGAAAGCGCTGCGCTGGATGCGCACCCACGGCCACACGCCGGCGGTGGAGGACGCCGCGGTCGCGCTCGGCAAGGCCGGCAACAACGCCCTCGTCTGGTTCCTGCTCGGCGCGGCCCTGGCCGTCATCGACAACGACCGCTGGGAGTCGTGGCTGATCTGCGCCCTGCTCGGCCCCTTCGCGATCGGCCTCAACTACGCGATCAAGCTCGCGGTGAAACGACCGCGCCCGGTGCTCGAGGGGCTGCCCCCACTCGGCGGCGCACCCAGCTCGCTCAGCTTCCCCTCCGCCCACGCCACCTCCTCGTTCGCGGTGGCGACGGCGATGGTCCGGGTCGACCCGGCGATGGCCGCCGCCTTCGTCGTCGCCTTCGCGCTCGCCCTCGGCCGCCCCTACCTCGGCATGCACTACCCGTCCGACGTCCTCGCCGGCGCCCTCCTCGGCGTCGTCCTGGGCCTGATCGTCCCGCTCTCGCTCTGATGCGGACGGGAGACTCGATCACGGGAGGCGACGCCTGATGAAGGTCGGGATCGTCGGCCTGCCGAACGCGGGCAAGTCCACCCTCTTCAACGCCCTGACCAAGGGCGGCGCCCAGACCGGCGACTACCCGTTCACGACGATCGAGCCGAACGTCGCCGTCGCCCAGGTGCCCGACGAGCGCCTGGAGAAGGTCGCGGCGACCGTCAAGAGCTCCGAGCTCGTGCCGGCGAAAATCGACTTCCACGACATCGCCGGCCTGGTCAAAGGCGCCTCGGAAGGCGAGGGGCTCGGCAATCAGTTCCTCGCCTCGATCCGCGAGACCGATGCGATCTGTCACGTCGTCCGTTGCCACACCGAGTCCGGCGTGCCGCACCCCGACGGCCGCGTCGACCCGATCGCCGACATCGAGACGATCGAGACCGAGCTGGTCCTCGCCGACTACGACCAGGTCGAGCGCCGGCTCGGCCGCGTCGGCAAGCAGGCGAAGTCGGGCGACAAAGAGGCGATCGCCGAGCACGGGTGGCTGACCGCGGTGCACGAGGCGCTCGCCGCCGGCAAGCCCGCCCGCTCGGTCCCGGTCCCCGACGGCGCGCCCCAGGCCGCCCAGAACCTGCAGGCGCTGACGACGAAGCCGATCCTCTACGTCGCCAACGTCGATGAGGGCGACGCGGAGGCGCCGGAAGCGGTCGTCTCCCACGCCGCCTCGGTCGGCGCCGGCGTGGTCGCGGTCAGCGCCCGGATCGAGGGCGAGCTGGCCGAGCTCGACCCCGCCGAAGCCGAGGAGATGCGCGAGTCCTACGGGGTCGAGGGCTCCGGCCTCGCGCGCCTGGTCCGCGCCGCCTACGACCTGCTCGAGCTGCTCACCTTCTTCACCGCGGGCGAGGGCAAGGAGGCGGTCGCCCGGCCGCTGCGCCGCGGCGCCACCGCGCTGGAGGCGGCGGGCACGATCCACACCGAGATCATGGAAGCGTTCATCAAAGCCGAAGTGATCGGCTGGGAGCAGTTGGTCGAGTGCGGCGGCTACGCGCCGGCGCGCGACAAGGGGCTGCTGCGGATCGAGGGGCGCGACTACGCCGTCCAGGACGGCGACGTGATCACGATCAAGGTCTGAGAGCGTCGGGCGGCTGAGGACCTGACCGCCCCGCCGATCGGTGCTGCATCGGGGCGGTAGCTGTCAGGCCTCAGCCACCCTTGTGGATGGAGGTCGCCGGATAGGCGTTGCCGCATCCGCTGAACTTCATACGCATCACCTCCTTCCTCCACCGGAAGCGTCCTTCTCGGCGGTGCATTGCTTCCTATTACTTCGACCGGTCTCAGTAAAGGGCTCTAGCTAGCCATTTTCCTGCTCTTTCCGGTCATTTATGCCCTAAGGTGATCGCTGCCGTGGAGTCGATCAATCGAAAGGGCCAGGGGATGGAGGGGACCGCGTCCGGGGGGAAGAAACGCAACGAGACGATCTGCACGGTGCTCAAGCACCCGCTCCGGGTCCGCATCCTCGAAGTCCTCAACGAAGGCCCGCGCAGCCCCAGCCAGTTCGTCGAGGAAGGGCTGATCCCGAAGGAGCACTACAGCAACTACCAGCAGGCCCTCTCCCTCGCCTCCTACCACTTCCGCGAGCTCGAGAAGGAAGGCTGCCTGGAGGTGGTCGAATCGATTCCGCGCCGCGGGGCGGTCGAGCACGTCTACCGCGGGCTGGCCCGCGTCTTCTTCAACGACGCCGAGTTCGAACAGATGCCGCAGGCGACCCGGCGCCAGCTCTCGCGCATCTCCCTGCAGGGGCTGATCGCGCGGGCCGACCGGGCGATCAGCGCCGATACTTTCGACGCGCGACCAGACCGGCACCTGACCTGGATGCCGATGCAGCTCGACGAGCGGGGCTGGAAGGAAGTGATCACGACCCTCGCCGCGACCTTCGGCGAACTGACCCAGATCCGCCACGACGCCAAGGACCGGCTGGCGGCCTCCGGCGAGGAGGTCCTGCCGGCGACGGTGGCGATGCTGGGGTTCGAATCGCCCCCACCGCCGCCGTTAACGGGGGACAAGGACTAGGCACGTCCCCTCGGGACTAGAGTCCTCCCCATGGAGGAACGGGCGCGCTTTCCGGAGGTCGCCGCTAAGGCCGGCCACTACGAGAGCTTCTACATAAAGGCCTGCCGGCCGGACGGGGGGCAGGGGGTGTGGATCCGCCACACCGTGCACAAGCGGCCGGGGGCGGAGCCGAACGCCTCGATCTGGTTCTGCCTCTTCGACCGCGACGCGGCGGGGCCGCGGGCGACGAAGGTGACGGTGCCGGCGACGCAGCTGTCGACCCCCGCCGGCTCCTGGATCCGCGTCGCCGACGCCGAGATCGGGCCGGGCCGGGCCGAGGGCTCGGTCGACACCGACGCGCTCAGCGCCGCCTGGTCGCTCACCTTCGGCGGCGACGCCGAGCCCTGCAGGTACCTGCCAGCCGACTGGCTCTACAAGGCGCCGCTGCCGAAGACGAAGTTCCTCGCGCCGTATCCCGACGCGCGCTTCCAGGGCCGACTCGAAATCGACGGCCGGTCGATCGAGCTGAGCGGCTGGCCGGGGATGATCGGCCACAACTGGGGGACCGAGCACGCCGAGCGCTGGGTCTGGCTCGAGGGCACCGGCTTCCCCGACGCGCCCGACACCTACTTCGACGCCGGCGCTGCCCGCATCCGCCTCGGCTCCCGCGTCAGCCCCTGGATCCCCTCGGGCATGCTCGTCCTCGACGGCGTCCCCCATCGCCTCGGCGGCCTCGGCGCGATCCGCACCGCCCGGATCGAAGAGCAGCCCACCGTCTGCACCTTCCTCCTCCCCGGCAAGGACCTCGTCGTCCGCGGCCGCATCTCCGCCCCCCAGAAGGACTTCGTCGGCTGGGTCTACGCCGACCCCCAAGGCCCAGAGCACCATACCGTCAACTGCTCCGTCGCCGACCTCGAGCTGACGATCGAACGCCCCGGCCTCCCGCCCCGCCAGCTCACGCTGCCCGGCGGCGGCGCCTACGAGCTGGGAATGCGCGAGACCCCAGACCAGCAAGATCACGGCATCCCGATCCAGCCTTATCCCGACGGCTGATCGGCTGAAGAAAGAGCGTGGGGGCTTTCAGCCCCCACGCTCGGCTTCTTTCGAAGCAGGACGGATCGCTGGGCGATCAGCCGATATGGATGCCTTCTGACGACGTCACGGACGTCGCAGAGTGCGAGGTATAGGTCGCGCCCGTTTTAGCGCCGGTTCCGGCAAAGGGACAACCGAAGCCGTCTTTGACGACGGTGTAGCTGATGCCGCCGACTGTCGGGGTGACCAGGATGGATTTTGTATCCGCCGAGTTCTGGAGATCGACCGTTGTCAAGCCGGTCTGAGCCCCGATCGACACTTCGCACGTGGCGGAGACGATTTTGATCGTTTTGCCCGCCGGGCAGTGAACGTTGACGTGCGCCTGGTACCTGTGGGGGTTGATGAGTGTTGTTGTGAGTTTGAATGTGTATTTACAACCTTCCATAGAGACCGTAGCGTTCAGGAAGCCGAACGCTACGCAGCCCGTGTAGGTGGGGCTTACTTCGACGGTCTGGGTAGCTTCGCCAGTTACGCCGTGGAAGGAGCTGGCGCATTCAACGGTCCCCGCTTCGGTTTTGAATGTTTCTTGGCCTGCGCCATTCGCACCGGTGAATGTCGCCGGATATTTACCCATGGATGTAAATTTGGCGGTCGTGGCCTGCGCCTGCGCGGCCGACGCCACGACTGCACTCATCGCCAGCACGGCGACGACCGCCAGGCCCAGCGACTTGAGGGTACGAGTCATGTGCTTTCCCTTTCTTCTGACTGGATAGAGGCGGAGCGTTTGTGCTCCGGTCGCCAAGGAGTACTGAGGCCGGTCGGAAGCTGTCAAGGGAAAAGACAGTTGCTCGGACCCTTGGCTTACTGCTCGCTGAAAGGCCCTGCAAATGCCCGCCGACGCTTTTGCGCGTGCGCGGAAGTAGCACACGTACTTTTAAGTTACCCGGAAATAGAGGAGATCAAGGTAATGGAGGAGGAACAGGAAATACAGGAAAAACCTCCACTAGTGTAGCCCACTGTGTCAAAACCCTGCGCTAGGGTACGCCCAGAGTGCTAATCGGGGATGAGGGGGAGATGATGGGATCGATGGCAACGGCAGAGACCTTGGGCAGGAAGGCCAGGCGCGTCTCGCTGTTGCTCGCCTTGGTCTTCACCCTCGCTCCGTCGTCTGTTTCGGCTGACGTCTCGATCGGGACCAGGGGCAGCGGAGCGGGGGAGATCGAAGGCGCTCGAGGCGTGGCCGTGGATCGCGCCGAAGATCTCCTCTACGTCGCCGATGCCGGCAACAACAGGGTTGACGTCTTCGATGCGACGACGGGCGCGTTCGTCCGCGCTTTCGGCGGAGGGGTTGCGGACGGCGCCACCCCGGCGCTGCAGGTCTGCACCTCCACCTGCTTCAGGGGTCTTTCCGGCGATGGGCCGGGATTGTTCAATGGAATGGAGGGGATTGCCGTCGACAACGATCCCGCCAGTCCCGCCTTCCATTCCGTGTACGTCTTCGACAACGGCAATCACCGTGTGCAGCGCTTCGCACCGGACGGGTCCTTTGTCTGGATGGTGGGCGGCGGTGTGAACGAGACGACGGGCGGCAACCTCTGCACCGCTCTCTCCGGTGATACGTGTGGCAGCGGCACGGCTGGAGACGGCGAAGGTCAGATCAACACCATCCTCTCCGGGGGGGTCGCGGTGGGACCGGGGGGGATCGTCTACGTGGCCGATCAGGTTGACGAAGAAACCGGGAACCGCAAGATCCGGGTGCAGAAATACGAACCATCCGGCGCCCCGGCCGGGCAGCTGATCCTCGAAGTCGACGGCGGCGCGGGCAGGGTTACGGGACTTGCCGTCGATTCCGGGGGCAACATCTACGTCACCACCAGCAACGTCACGGGGGCGGTACGGAAATTCAGCCCTACCGGGGTCGAGCTCTTCGAAGTCAATCCCTCCTTCAACAACAGCGCAGTGGCAGTAGATATGGCCGACAGGCTGTTCGTCGCGGATGCCTCGGGAGAAACCCTGACCAGCAAGATATTCGAATACTCCCCCACCGGCACCTTGTCGAGAACGATCTATGGGTCCTTTGATCGGGTGCTCTTGGGCCTGGCCCCGTACACGACTCCGAATGGGGACATCTTCACGGCTGAATTGAACCTCGCCTCATCCTCCGAAAGTGGGGTAAGGCATGTCGAGTTCCCTCCTCCTGGCCCAGTCGTCTACCCAAGGGGAGTCGTCGCTACGGGAGTCGGGAACACCAAAGCCACCCTGAACGCCAGGATCAACCCAGAGGGTGAGCCGACCACCTATTACTTCGAGTACATCACCGACGAGGACTTCAAAGCCGCCGGGGAGACCTTCGGAGCGGGAACGGTCAAAACGCCGACGACTTCACTCGGATTCGAAGACTTCACCGAGCATCCGGTAGCGGCCGGCGTCACCGGTTTGGCGGCAGAAACCCTCTACCACTTCCGGGCGGTCGCCGAAAACGCTTCTGGCAAAGGCATCGGTCCTGCGGCTGCTTTCGTCACCAAGGAACCGCTGGAATTCGGCGACGTCTGGTCGACCGACGTCGGCCTTACCGCCGCGACCCTGAACGGGGAAGTCAACCCGCTGGGCATTCCCGCAACCGCCCGTTTCGAATACGTGGAGCTCTCGGAGTACGAAGCGTCCGGCTGGGCCAACGCCGAGACGGCCCCGGCGGGCGAACCGATCGACGTGGGTGCTGGTGAAGCGGTGAAAGACGTTTCGGCGCCGGTAGCTGGCCTGCAGCCCGGCACCGCCTACCGCTTCCGGATCGTCGCCACCGACCGCTGCAAACCCGAACCGGCGCCGCCTTGCGAGTTCGCAGGGCCGGAAGCGACCTTCACCACCTCCCTGTCGCTGACGCCGCTCACGGGTTGCCCGAACGACTCCCTGCGCGCAGCGGGATCGGGCACGTTCCTGCCCGACTGCCGCGGCTACGAGATGGTCTCGCCGGTCGACAAAAACGGCGCCTTCATCGAACCGGTCTTCAACGTCAACGGCTTCGTCGCCGGCCTCGATCAGGCTGCGCTCGACGGGGACTCGCTCACCTTCTCGGCCTACAAAGCCTTCGGCGAGGTCGATTCCGCCCCCTACACCAACCAGTACCTCTCGCGGCGCGGCTCCGGCGGCTGGGCTACCGAAGCGATCAGCCCCGAGCGCGAAGGCCCCTCGCTGATGACCTACCTCTCCGCCCAGCTCGACCGCCAGTACAAAGCTTTCAGCGCCGACCTTTGCAGCAGCTGGGTGGTGCAGGACGCAAGCCCGGTCCTCGCTCCCGGCGGCATCGAGGGCTACCCCGGCCTCTACCGGCGCGACAACTGCGACCCGGACGCCGGTGGCTATGAGGCCTTGTCGACGCTTGAACCGCCCGCGACCGAGCCGCCCAACCTGTCGCCGCGCAAGTTCATCCCGGAGCTGCAGGGCACTTCCGCCGACGGCTCGGTCGCGGTCTTCTCGGTCAACGACAACCTCACCGCCGATGCACCCCCCCAGCCGGAGGCCTGCGTGGAAGAAACGAGCCCCTCGGCCGAACCCTGTGAGGCTCGGCTCTACGAAGCCCGTCAGGGACAGCTGGACCTGGTCTGCGTCCTGCCGGGAGGTGCGCTCTATCCCGACAGCTGCTCCGTCGGGACGGGTGGGGGATCCGGGGGCGTGGAACGCTCCGGCAACTTGCAGCACGCAATCTCCCCGGATGGCTCGCGGATCTTCTGGACGGCCTCCGGGAGCGGTCCCGGCAACCTCTACGTCCGCATCGACGGAACCGAGACGATCGAGATCTCCTCCGCGGCAGCGCTCTTCTGGGCCGCGGCGGCGGATGGCTCGAAGGCGATCTATTCAGTCCAGGGAGAGCTCTTCGAATATGACGTCGACGGCGAAGCGGAGAACCTCATCGCCGAGGGCCTGATCGGTGTCGCCGGCGTCAGCGAGGACGCCTCGCGCGTCTACTTCGCCTCGACCGAAGTGCTGACCGGCGAAGAAGCCAACAGCGAGGGCGACAAAGCGGAGGCGGGGAAACCGAACCTCTACCTCTACGAAGCCGGGAGCGGCTTCGAGTTCATCGGAACGCTTGCGAGCGCTGACGCCTCCGAAGCAGAACCGACGCCCATCTCCCGCTTCCCCAGCCGCCGCCTCTCCCGCATCACCCCCGACGGCAACCACCTCGTCTTCATGTCTCGCTCGAGCCTCACCGGCTACGACAACAAAGACGCGCAGAGCAAGCAGCCCGACTTCGAGGTATTCCTCTACGACGCCGGCTCCGACCAGCTCCTCTGCCCTTCCTGCAACCCCTCAGGCGCCCGCCCCGAGGGCCGCCAGCTGACCCAGAAACTGCTCGAAGGCCGCTGGGCGGCCGCCCGCATCCCGGTCTTCGAATCCCAGCTCTACGGCTCCCGCGTGATCTCCGATGACGGCAGTCGCCTCTACTTCAACAGCTTCGAGGCGCTGGTCTCGATCGACGTCAACGACGCCGAGGACGTCTACCAGTGGGAGGCTCCGGGCACCGGCAGCTGCACCACCGACGACCCCACCTACCACGCCTCAAACGGCGGCTGCGTCGACCTGATCAGCTCTGGTCAAAGCCTCCAGGGCTCTGAGCTCGTCGACATCTCCGCCGACGGGCGCGATGTCTTCTTCAAGACCACCGAGAGCCTGGTCACCCAGGACCCCGGCCTGCGCGACATCTACGACGCCCGCGTCGAAGGCGGCTTCCCGCCGCTGCCGCCCGAGCCGGTGATCTGCCAGGGCGAATCCTGCCCTAAAGCAGCAACTCCGCCTCCAGGGGCAAGCTCGCCCACGAGTTCTGCCGCCGGCTCCGGCAACCCCGTCTGGCCCAAGCCCAAGCCCCGCAAGAAGAAGTGCCGCAAAGGCACCCACAAGGTGAAGACCAAGGCCGGCAAGGTGCGCTGCGTAAAGAACAAGCGCGGCAAGAGGAAGGTGGGCAAGCGAGCCAACAAGAGCCGGAGGGCCGCCCGATGAAGCGCCTGACCCTGTTCCTCGCCCTGGCCCTGTCGCTCTGCGCCGCCTTTGCCCCCCCGGCCCCCGCAGCCTTCGACTTCGAAGGTCTCGACGTCACCTTCGAAGACGAGTCCGGCACCCCGACCCTGCTTGCCGGCTCCCATCCCTTCCAGATGGCGACGAGCCTCGGGGTGAGCACCGAAGCCTTCACCGAGGAAACCCCCGAGGGGCCGGTTGAGAAAAAGATCCCCGAGGGAGAAATCAGAGATCTCGCGATCTCCCAGATCGAGGGCCTCGTCGGCTCCCAGACCGCCGTTCCGACCTGCTCGCAGGTCGACTTCAACAACCGAAACCTCGGCCGCCCCGCCTGCGCGGATGAGACCGCCGTCGGCTATGGGGCGATGGAAGTGGAATTCGAGGCGATCCCCGCATCCGCAGAAGACACCTTCTTCCACGTCCCCGTCTACAACCTCGAGCCGCCGCCCGGCGTCGCCGCCCAGCTCGGCTTCATCGTCTTGAACGTGCCGGTGACGATCGACATCACCCTCAGCCCCGAGAAGCCCCACAACCTGATCGCCACCTTGAAGAACGTCCCCCAGGCGATCCTCCTCTACCGCTCCAAGGTGGTTCTCTGGGGCAACCCCGCCTCTGAAGCCCACGACCCCCTGCGCGGCAGGTGCCTGGGCAAAGGCCCGGAAGTAGAAACGACTCCCGAGCCGGTCTCCCTGGGCAACTGCCCGGTTGACCTACCGGAAAAAGCCTTCCTCACCCTCCCGCGCGCCTGCGAGGGCCCGCTTGCCACGACTTTCGACGCGCTCTCCTGGAAAGAGGAGCCGGCCGCAGGCGCCGCGCTCACCCACGAAGGAGCGGAGCCCAAAGGCATCCAGGGCTGCGAAGACCTCGGCTTCGAAGCCGGCATCTCCTCTGAGCCCACCACCTCACAGGCATCCTCACCCAGCGGCCTCGACTTCGGCCTCCACACCGAAGACGTAGGTCTCGAGGACCCAAGCCAGCGCGCCCAGTCTGACGTCGAAGCCGTCGAGGTTCTCCTGCCGGAGGGCATGGCGATCAACCCCTCCTCGGCCAACGGCCTGGAGGCTTGCACCGAAGCCCAATATGAAGCCGAAGCCCTGCAGTGGGATCCGAGCAGCGGCTGCCCTGAGGCCTCCAAGATCGGCACCGTGGAGGTGCAGACCCCGCTTCTCTCCGAGTCCCTGCAGGGAGACGTCTTCGTCGCCGAGCCCTACCAAAACCCCTTCGACACCCTCTTTGCCCTCTACATGGTGATCAGAAGCGAGCGCTACGGCGTCTTGGTCAAGCAGGCCGGCCTGGTCGAGCCCGACCCGGTGACCGGTCAGCTCTACTCGCTCTTCGAAGACATCCCCCAACTGCCCTTCGCCCACTTCACCGTCTCCTTCCGCGAGGGGTCGCGCTCGCCGCTGGTGACGCCGCCCACCTGCGGTCCCAAGAGCGCCGAAGCCGTTCTCTACCCGTGGTCGGGAGGCGACCCGATCCTCGCCACCTCGACTTTCGAGATCTTCTCCGGTCCCGGCGGCTCGCCCTGCCCCTCAGGCGCTCCTCCCTTCACCCCAGACCTGAGCGCCGGCACCCAAGACGCCCAGGCCGGCTCCTACTCGCCCTTCACCATGCGCCTCACCCGCGCCGACGGCGAGCAGCCGATAACCCGCCTGGACTCGATCCTCCCGCCCGGCCTGGTCGGCAAGATCGCCGGAGTCGGGCGCTGCTCTGATCAGCAGATCGCCGAGGCCAGGAGCAAGGCCGGCAAAGCCGAGCTCGCCTCCCCGAGCTGCCCCGCCTCCTCGCGCATCGGCGCCGTGGAGGCCGGGGCGGGAGTCGGCTCGGTCCTCACCTACGTCGAGGGCTCGCTCTACCTCGCCGGCCCCTACCAGGGCGCGCCACTCTCGATCGTCGCGATCACCCCCGCGGTCACCGGCCCCTTCGATCTCGGCACCGTCGTGATCCGCGAGGCGCTCAATCTCAACCCCGACACCGCCCAGGTCGAAGTCAAGGGCACCGGTGCAGAGGGAGCGATACCCCAGATCCTCCAAGGCGTTCCCTTGCATCTGCGCGACCTGCGGATCGAGATCGACCGCCCGCAGTTCACCTTGAACGCCACCAGCTGCGAACCGAAGGAGATCCGCGCAGGCCTCTTTGGCACCTCCACCATCGCCTCCCCCACCCAGCGCTACCAGGCCTCCAACTGCGGCGCCCTCCGCTACAGGCCCAAGCTCAACCTAAAGCTCCTGGGCGCCACCAAGCGCGGCAGGTTCCCCGCCGTGCGCTCCACCCTGATCCCCAGAGCAGGCGACGCCAACAGCGCCCGCGCCGTGGTCACCCTGCCTCCCTCCCAGCAGATCGAAAACGCCCACATCAACAACCCCTGCACCCGGGTGCAGTTCGCCGCCGAAGCCTGCCCGAAGAAGTCGATCCTCGGCCGCGCCAAGGCCTGGACCCCGCTGCTCGACGAGCCGCTGGAAGGCAACGTCTACTTCCGAAGCAACGGCGGCGAAAGGGAACTCCCCGACCTCGTAGCCGACCTGCGCGGCCAGTTCCGCATCGTCTTGGTCGGCTTCATCGACACCAAGGGCAGGCGGATCCGCACCACCTTCGCCAACATCCCCGACGCTCCGGTCTCCCGCTTCCAGCTGAACCTCGCGGGAGGCAGGAGGGGCCTGCTGGTCAACAACCGCGACATCTGCCGCGGCAAGCAACGGGCGAAGCTGGCGCTGACGGCGCAGAACGGCAGGAAGCACGTGACCAGGCCGGTGATCAAGACCAGCTGCAAGAAGGGGAAGAAGCCGGGGAAGGGCAGAGGCGGAAAAGGCGGGGGCGGGAAGGGGCGCTAGTCGCGGTCTCGATTACCGTCCCGAGACGACCTTCTCGAACTTCATCCAGGTGTCGTGCCCGCCGAGCGCGACCGAGAGTTGGGAGCCGGTGACGGTGGAGACGCCGCCGGTGCCGACCAGCTTGGCGGTGATGATGCGGGGTGAGACGCCGGTCTTGGTGATCACGACTCGTTTCAGCTTCCCCTGCAGGTAGGCGCCGAGGCGGGAGCTGATCTCGGGGCCGGTGAATTCGAGCTTCCACTTGTGCAGGGGGCAGTAGTAGTCGTAGGGGTCGGGGACGCCGACGAGGTAGGGGATGGCGGTGCCGAAGACGTTCTCGACGCTCTCGGTGTGGCCGCCGGAGCAGGCCGAGTAGAAGGTCTGGGCGACGTCGCCCTTGTAGGTGACGACCTGGCCGCGGGTGGCGGCGACCGCCTCGTTGGTGCGGGCGTACTCGCTCTCCAGGCCCTCGTAGACCTGGCTGCGGGTGTCGGAGTAGAGGTCGAAGCCGTTGCCGCCGACGTCGCCGGTGATCGCGATCGAGCGGACCGCGACGGCGTGGGCCTTCAGCTCCTCCATCGGCCAGGAGGGCGGCACCTCGTTCGGCATCACGCCCTTCGCGTACTGCTCGATCGCCAGCGCGTTGACGACGTTCAGCGAGCCCGCCTGGCTTTCGGTCGGCACCGTCTCCAGCGCCCCGCGGTAGGTGCCGTGGCCGGCGATCTCGATCTTCCCGCGCCCCGCCGCGCGCAGCCTGCGCCCGCAGTTGGCGAGCCGTTTGCCACCGGAGCTGCGCAGCTTCACCTGGTTGCCGTCGCGATGGGCCTCGTAGTTGCGCCGTGGGTCGAGCCGCTCGCCACAGGCGCTGGTGGCGCCGCTGAATTCGACGTCGCCGGGGGAGATGTCGAGCAGGACGCGGACGACGCGCGGCTTGTCGAGCGTGCCGATGCTGGTCCCGCGGTAGTAGTGGCCGAGGATGAAGCGGTAGCCCTTGCCGTGCTTGGCGAAGCCGTAGGCGCCGTAGGCGCTCATCCCGACCCCGTGGCCGAAGCCGCGCCCGTGGACGATCCAGCTGACGGCCGCCTGCGCCGCGACCGGGTAGAGGGAGAGCAGGAGGGCCGCCGCCAGGAAGGCGGCCAGGGCGGCGCGGATCTTGTCGACGGAGAGCTTGTTGGTGACCTTGGACATCTCTGAGCCAACAGATTCAACGAACGGGAGTAGCGCCCTGCATCGGCGGTTGCTTACCCTGGACGTACACGCGATTCCGAGGAGGACCCGATGGCGACGCAGACCGTAGAGGCAACCGACCACAAGCTCCTCGCGGCCGGTGAGTGGACCGCGACCGGCGAGTGGGCCGAGGTGAAGAGCCCCTACGACGGCAGCGTCGTCGGGCGCGTCGCCCAGGCCGACGAAGCGCTGACCGAGCGGGCGATCGAGGCCGCCCACGAGGCCTTCGAGAGCGTCGACTTTCCCCAGCACGAGCGTGCCGCCGTGCTCGACCGGGCGGCCCACCTCGTCTCCGAGCGCAAGGAGGAGCTGGCGGCGACGATCGCCGCCGAGGCCGGCAAGCCGCTGAAAACCGCGACGCTGGAGGCCGAACGCTGCGTCTCCACGCTCCAGTTCTCCTCGGTCGAGGCGCGCAAGCTGACCGGCGGCACGGTGCCGATGGACGCGGCGCCGGCGGGGGTCGGCAAGCTCGGCGTGATGCTGCGCGTCCCCTACGGCGTCGTCGGCGCGATCAGCCCCTTCAACTTCCCGCTCAACCTCGTCGCCCACAAGCTCGGCCCGGCGATCGCCGCCGGCAACGCGATCGTCCTCAAGCCCGCGGGCCAGACGCCGATCTCGGCGCTGAAGCTGGCCGAGATCCTGCTCGAGGCGGGGCTGCCGCAGAGCTGGCTCTCGGTCGTGCCCGGCCCCGGCTCCAAGGTCGGCAACAAGATCGTCGAGCACCCGCTGACCAAGGCGATCACCTTCACCGGCTCGGCACCGGTCGGCTGGGACATCCGCTCCAAGGTCCCGCACAAGAAGGTGAACCTGGAGCTCGGCTCCAACGCGCCGCTGATCGTCAACGCCGACGGCGACTGGGAAACGGCCGCGGACAAAGCCCAGCTGCACGCCTTCTCCCACGCCGGCCAGAGCTGCATCTCGATCCAGCGGATCCTCGTCCACGAGGACGTCGCCGACGCCTTCACCGAGCGCCTCGTCGCCAACGTCCGGAAGCTCACGGTCGGCGACCCGCTCGACGAGAGCACCGACGTCGGGCCGCTGATCACCCCGGACGACCGCGACCGTGTCAAGGAGTGGGTCGACGAGGCCGTCGCGGGCGGGGCGGAGCTGCTGACCGGGGGAGAGCTGGTCGACGAGGGCCGCTGCCTGGCCCCGACGCTGCTGAAGGCGCCGCCGAAAGAGGCGAAGGTCTGGTGCGAGGAGATCTTCGGCCCGGTGGCGACGATCGACACCTTCCGCGACTTCGACGAGGCGCTGCGCTTGGCCAACGACTCCAAGTTCGGCCTGCAGGCGGGCGTCTACACCCGCGACGTCGGCCGCGGCCTGCAGGCCGCCCGCACGCTCGAGTTCGGCGGCGTCCTGATCAACGAGGTGCCGACCTTCCGCGCCGACCAGCAGCCCTACGGCGGCGTCAAGGACTCCGGCAACACCCGCGAGGGACCCGCCTACGCGGTGATCGAGCTGACCGAGGAGCGCTTCGTCACCCTGCAAGGGTGATTGCCGTCCCGCGGGGCGGGTAGTCCGGGCGTGGATGAAGAAGAGGGGCGTCGGGAGAGCAGTCGCGCTGGTCGGAGCGCTGGTCGCTGCCCTCGTCCTCGGCTCGGTGGCGATCGCCGCCACGCCGCTCGGCCAGACGACGGTCCAGCAGCGGATCGTCCCCGTCGGCGGCGAAGGGTTCGACCAGCTCACGGTCGGCCCGGGCGAGCCCTACGTCGTCCGCGACGGCGGCTTCGGCGCGCCGCAGCCCGGCCGCGAGAACAGGCGCACCTCGATCGCCTACTTCGGCCAGCTCTCCGACTTCCAGCTCGCCGACGAGGAGAGCCCGGCCCGGGTCGAGTTCCTCGACCCCGCCGGCTCGCCGGTGGAAGCGGCCTTCCGCCCCTGGGAGGCGCTCAACCCCCACATCGACGAGGCGATGATCCGCCAGGTCAACGCCTTCTCCGGCGCCGCGCCGGTCGCCTCCGGCGACGGCTCCCGCAGCGGCATGGACTTCGTCATCAACACCGGCGACCTCGCCGACAGCCAGCAGCTGAACGAGACCGAATGGGTGCGGGCGCTGCTCGAGGGCGGCCCGCTCGACCCGGGCAGCGGCATCGACCCGGGCGGCTACACGCACCCGCTCTGCCCGCCGCTGCTGGTCCCGGGCGGGTCGGAGCCCGCGAACTACACCGGCGTGCAGGACTACGACGACTACGTCGAGGGAGCGAGCCCCTACTTCTACGACCCCGACGACCCGCGCGGCCTGGCGACCGGCTGGCCTGAATACCCCGGGCTGATGGACCACGCGCAGGTGCCGTTCACCGCCACCGGCCTCGAGGTGCCGAGCTACGTCGCCTTCGGCAACCACGACGCGCTGGTGCAGGGCAACCAGGCGGCCAACTCGAGCTTCGAGGAAATCGCCACCGGCTGCATGAAGCCGATGGAGGGAGCGCTCGGCGGCCTCACCGATCCGACCCAGGTGACGCCGGAAGAGCTCAAAGCCCTGCTCCTCTCCAACCCCGCGGCGCTCGCCCTCGTCCCGCCCGACCCGAAGCGCCGTTTCGTCTCCAAGGCCGAGTACAAGCAGCTGTTCCGCGAAGGGACGCAGCCCGACGGCCACGGCTTCGGCAAGGTCGACCCGGCCGAGGAGGCGGCCTCGAAAGGCGCCGCCGGCTACTACTCGTTCGTGCCGGTGCCGGGGTTGCGGATGATCGCCCTCGACAGCGTCTGCGAGGGCGGCGTCACCGGCCCCTGCTCGGACGGCAACATCGACGACCCGCAGTTCCGCTGGCTCGAAGGGGAGCTGGAGAAGGCGACGGTGGCCGACCAGCTGGTGATCCTCTTCAGCCACCACGCGATCCCGAGCCTGACCGCGAACGTGCCCGACGAGGCGGCGCCGGCCTGCACCGTCCCCGACTCCCACGGCCACGACGTTAACCCCGGCTGCGACCTCGACCCGCGGGTCTCGACCCCGATCCATCTCGGCGACGACATGGTCGCGCTGCTGCACCGCTACCCGCACGTGATCGCCTGGGTCGCCGGCCACAGCCACGTCAACGACGTCACGCCCTACCCGGACCCGAGCGGCGACGGCAGCGGCTTCTGGAGCATCCGCGTCGCCGCCGAGGCCGACTGGCCGCAGCAGACGCGGCTGCTGCAGGTCTTCGACAACCGCGACGGGACGCTGTCGCTGTTCGGGACGATCGTCGACCACGACAGCGAGCCGACGGCCCCGGCCCCGGGCACCGACGCGGCGGACCTAACCCCGACCGACCTCGCCTCGATCGGCCGCACCCTCTCCTACAACGACCACCAGACCGGCGGCCGCGCCTGCGCACCGAACCCGTGCGGCGAGGGCGAAGCGGACGACCGCAACGTCGAGCTGCTGCTGAAAGACCCGCGGCGCTTCGCCGGCGTCAACCCGGTGAAGGTGCGGCTCAAGAAGGCGGGCAGCTGCACCCACCGCGTCGTCGGCAGCCGCAAAGCCGACAAGCTGCGCGGCAGCCGCGAGTCCGACCTGATCGTCGCCCGTGGCGGCAAGGACAAGATCCGGCCCCGGGGCGCCGGCGACTGCGTCTTCGCCGGCCGCGGCGCCGATCGCGTCAACGCCCGCGACGGCCTCCGCGACCGGATCCGCTGCGGCCGCGGCCGCGACGTCGCCCACGTCGACCGCCGCGACCGCGTCCGGGGCTGCGAGCGCGTCGTCCGGAAGCGCCGCAGCGGCTAGCGCAGCGCCTACTCGTGCGGCCGCGCCATCCGGCGGTGGTCCAGCGCCTCCTCCAGAACCGCCGGCTCGACACCTTGCTCCAGTGCTACCTCACGCAATGAGCGTCCCGACTCAGCCGCCGTCTTGACGATGTCGGCGGCGCGGTCGTAGCCGATGTGGGGGTTGAGGGCGGTGGCCGTCGCCAGGGTTGCCTCGGCGTGGCGGTTGGTCATCTCCTCGTTCGCCTCGACCCCGGCCACGCACTTCTCGTTCAGCAGGCGCGAGGCGGAGGCGAGCAGCTTGATCGATTCGAGCAGGTTGCGGGCGATCAGCGGCACCCGCACGTTCAGCTCGAACTGGCCCTGGCTGCCGGCGACGGTGATCGCGGCGTCGTTGCCGATCACCTGGGCGGCGACCTGGATCACGACCTCCGGGATCACCGGGTTGACCTTGCCGGGCATGATCGATGAGCCCTTCTGCAGCTCCGGCAGGCGCAGCTCGGCGAGGCCGGCGCGGGGGCCGGAGCCCATCAGCGCCAGGTCGTTGGCGATCTTGTTGAGCGAGACCGCGTAGACCTTGAGCGCGCCGGAGAGCTCGACCAGCGCGTCGCGGTTGCCCTGCGCCTCGAAGGCGTCGAGCGGCGCCGAGATCTGCAGGCCGGTGTCGGCGGCGAGCTTCTCGCGCACCTTCGTGGCGAACTCCGGGTGGGTGTTGAGGCCGGTGCCGGTGGCGGTGCCGCCGAGCGGGATCTGCCCGACCCGCCGCAGCGTCGCCTCGACCCGCTGCACCCCGAGTCGCACCTGCGCCGCGTAGCCGCCGAACTCCTGGCCGAGCGTGACCGGGACCGCGTCCATCAGGTGGGTGCGGCCGGCCTTGACGACGTCGGCGAACTCCTGGGCTTTCGCGCTCAGCGCCTCCTCGAGCGCGCCCATCGCCGGCAGCAGGTCGCGGCTGACCTCGTCCAGCGCCGCCAGGTGGACGGCGGAGGGGAAGACGTCGTTGGAGGACTGGCCCATGTTCACGTGGTCATTCGGATGGACCGTCTCCCCGGCGAGGTTGGCGATCACCTCGTTGGCGTTCATGTTCGAGGAGGTGCCGGAGCCGGTCTGGAAGACGTCGACCGGGAACTGGTCGTCGTGCTCGCCCTCGGCGATCGCCTTGCCCGCGGCGGCGATCCGCTCGGCGAGGTCGGCGTCGAGCTTGCCGAGAGCGCCGTTGGCCTCCGCCGCCGCGCCCTTGATCCGGCCCAGCCAGCGCACCACCGGCACCGGCACCCGCTGCCCGGAAACGGGGAAGTTGTCAACCGCTTTGGTGGTCTCGCCACCCCAGAGCTGCTCAGTCAAGTGAAGCCTCCGTCGAAGATCGTTTGGGGGCTGGAGCGTATTGGGACGGGAGCGCCGGCTGCCGTCTCAACCGCCGGAGCGCCCGGCGTCGAAGCCCTCGCGGTAGGTGTCGAGGAACTCCTGTGAGAGCGGCTCTTTGCCGGGGGCGAAGCGGGCGGCGACGGTGAGGCGGCGGACGAGGTCGGCGTGGATGCCTTCGCTCTTCTCGGCGCCGCGCTCCGCGGCCCCGACCAGGTAGCCGAGCTGGAGGTTGGCGGGACCGCCGGGCTCGACCCGGGCGCCGGCGTTGAGCTCGGTCGCCGCCGCGATCATCGCTTCGCCGACGCGGGCGAGGTCGCCGACGCTCTGGTTGCGGGTGAGGCACTCGCTGATCGGCGTCTCGCCTTCGATCAGCACCTCCCCCGGCGCGTCCGCGAGCGCTTTTTCGTAGGCGACGGGACCTTCCAGACACGCCACCGGCGTCGAGTCGTCCTCCTCGCCGCAGCCGAGAGCGATCAGGGCGAGGCCGGCGAGCAGGAGGGAGACGGCGAAGCGCACCGCCGAATCCTAGGCCAGAGCGGACCGCCGTCAGTCGACGCGGGGCGAGATGCCGCCGGAGGTGACCTGGGAGATGCCGCCGGGCGGGCCGGGGGGCGCCTTCGGCGCCGAGTTCGGCTTCTTCGCCGTGACCGGTTTGAGGCCGGTGAAGTTGACCGGGAAGACTTCGACCCATTCGACGAGCTGGAACTCCGGTCCGATCGCGTGGTTCCAGGAGAGGTGCAGGTGGTGGCCGCAGCCGTGGCCGGAGTCGCCGTCGTAGCCGACCCAGCGGAAGGGGGCGCGGGGGCGGTTCTGCGTCGGCTCGGCCCAGCGGGCGAGGCGGGTGATCCCGGCCCAGTTGCGGTCGCAGCTGGAGCTCGGGTTGAGCGGGACGATGTCGACGGCGAGGCCGTAGTGGTGGTCGGAGCCCTTGGTGTGGCAGCCGTGGCAGCCGGCGTGCCCGCTGCCGTCCGGCAGCGGGCCGGAGTAGCCGTCGGTGACGAAGATCGGGTAGCGCTTGGCGAGCCAGCGCAGGTTGGGGAGGATGCGGCGGTCGACCATGTCGCCCTCTTCGTGCGGGATCGAAGCCGGGATCGGGACGATCTTGCCGGTGCCGTAGAGGAGCTTGGTCCCCGTCGGCGCCGCCTCGGCGTAGGCGCAGACCGCGAACAGCGGCGCCAGCGAGAGGGCGAGGATCGCAAGCGCGCGGGCCCAGGTGTTGGCGAGGAGGCGGTGGCTCACCCCCGCCTTATCGGCCGTACGACGGCGTGCCCTTGAATCCTGCTCGATCGCCGCAAGAAGTCGCCCGAGAGACATTGGGGGCTGGAACACGCTCGGATAGGGTTCGATTCGTGCCCACGGTCCGCGAAGCCGCATTCGACCTCTTTCGCGCCCATGGGATGACGACGATGTTCGGCAACCCCGGCTCGACCGAGCTGCCGATGCTCGCCGACTTCCCGGCCGACTTCCGCTACGTGCTGGGCCTGCAGGAGGCGGTCGTGGTGGGGATGGCCGACGGCTACGCCCAGGCCTCCGGCAAGACCACGCTCGTCAACCTCCACACCGCGCCGGGGGTCGGCAACGCGATGGGGGCGATCTTCAACGCCCAGGCCAACCACTCGCCGCTGCTGATCACCGCCGGCCAGCAGG
>Ga0196960_10000024_pt1 | contig 55258 bp, 52 predicted proteins | sample S3v_5metaG_FD_183187 | JGI IMG/M metagenome (GOLD analysis project Ga0196960, IMG submission 183187) | Soil microbial communities from Anza Borrego desert, Southern California, United States - S3+v_5 | ecosystem: Environmental > Terrestrial > Soil > Desert | place: USA: California | collected...
CCGGTCCGCTGGACGGGGTCTACGGGGTGGTCTCCGCCCTGGAAGCCGTCGAGAACCTCACCTCCCTCGACCTCGCGCACCCGGTCACCGCGGTCGCCTTCGCCAATGAGGAAGGGGCGCTGCACCCCCAGCCGTTCTGGGGATCGCTGGCCGCCAGCGGGCAACTGCCCACGCCCGCCGCAGCGCCTACCGCCTACGACGGCACCCTCCTGCGGGACGCGATCACCCGGGCCGGCGGCAATCTCGACGCCATCGACCAGGCACGCCTGGACCCTCGGCAGCTCCTGGCCTACCTTGAACTGCACATCGAGCAGGGCCCGGTCCTGGAACGCGAGCGCATCCCCATCGGCATCGTCGACGCCATCGTGGGACGTGTCCAACTGGAAGTCGAGCTCGTGGGCGCGGCCGCCCACGCCGGTACCACCCCGATGCCCGGCCGTTCCGATGCGCTCGCCGCCGCTGCGGAGATCGTCCTCGCTGTCGAAGACCTGCCCGCCGCCGACTGGTGCCAGGTGGCCACCATCGGCCGGCTCGAGGCCGCGCCTAACTCGCCGAACACCATCGCGGGCCTGGTGCGCCTGACCGTCGATGTGCGCGACGCCGATGAAGGGCGGCTGCACCAGGCGGCCGGCGAGGCCGTGCGCCGAATCGAGAGCATCGCGCAGCGCCGCACGGTGAAGGCTTCGTGTACCCGAGCCGCATCCTCCAAGCCAGTACTCACCGACGCGGCCCTGCGCCGGTCGATCGCCGCGGCGGCCGCCCGGCGCGCGGTGCCGACACTGCCCCTCACCAGCGGAGCCGGGCACGACGCTCAGATGATGGCGGCCATCACCCCCGCCGCAATGATCTTCGTGCCCAGCATCGGTGGCGTCAGCCATGTCCCGCACGAGGACACCAGCCCCGATGACCTGGTCTTGGGCGCACAGATGCTCCAGGACACAGCGCTGGCGCTCACCTCACACCCGGGGAGCCTTGCATGACCATCCCGCATACCCTCACCGCACCGACCTCCGTCCCGCTCGCCACCTGGACCGGCCAGCACACGGACCAGGTAGAGCAGGCGCTCGCCGCCACCGGCGCGGTCCTGCTGCGCGGGTTCACCGTGAGCGGCCCGCAGGAGTTCAGGCACGCCGTCCACCCCTTCATCGGCGACCTCCTGCCCTACGTCCACGGCGCTTCCCCGCGCACGCCCGTCACCGACGGCGTCTACACCAGCACCGAATGGGACAGCACGCAGGACATTCCGCCGCATCATGAGCTCGCCTACAGCCCGTTGTGGCCGGCCCGGATCGCGTTCTACTGCGCGCAGCCGCCGGCCCTCGGCCGGGGCGGACAGACCCCGCTCGTCGACGGCCGCACCGTCTTCGCCCGCGTCACCGCCGCCGCGGGCGAGATACCCGACCAGGTCACCTACATCCGGCACCAGACAAGTGCAGACGGGCCGGGCATCAGCTGGCGGCAGTCGTTCGGCACCGACGACAAGGACGAAGTCCGCCGCTACTGCACCGAGCACGGCATCGACCACGCCTGGCTGCCCGACGACATCCTGCGCACCGCCCAGAGCCTTCCGACCGCAATCCGCCACCCGGTCACCGGCGAGCCGGTGTGGTTCAACCAGATGCACCTGTGGCACGCCTCCCACGGCGGTCCCGACCGCGAGGAGCTGTGGCGGGACCTGTTCGGCGAGCAGATGCCGATGCACGCGCGCACCGGCGTCGGCGCGGAGATCCCCACCGAGCTGCTCACGTTGACCCGCACCGTCCTGCGTGAGGAGGCCCACCAGTTCGACTGGCAGCTCGGCGATGTCCTGCTGCTGGACAACATGCTGACCGCCCACGGCCGCCGCGCCTTCCAGGGCGAGCGCACCATCCTGGTCGCGATGGGTGGGCCGGTCGCCGCCGCCGATGTCAAGGCGGTGACATTCCATGCCTGACCGGGCCCCGGCCGACCTGATCGCCGCGCTGCAGACCGTCGCCCGCGCTCAGCCCGAGGCCTCCGCGTTGCGGCTGCCCGGCGGCCGACTGACCTATGACCAGTTGACCGATCACATCCGCGAGCACGCCGATGCCCTTCGCCGGCAGGGCTTGACCCCAGGTGCCCTGGTTGGCGTGGACGTCTCACGGTCCGTGCCCGCGCTCCTGGATCTGCTGGCCGTCTTGGCCTGCGGGTGTGCCTACCTTCCGCTCGACCCCGCGCACGACCCGGAGCAGATCACCGGCCGGGCCAAGCCGCACTTCCTCCTCCACGACGCCACCCTCGTCTCGTTCGCGCCTGACGAGGCTTTGGTCACCGACGGCATCGCCTATGTAATGCCGACGTCCGGCACGGCCGCGGCGTCGAAACTGGTGGAAGTTCCGCACGAAGCGGTCCTGCACAACCTCGCGGCCCTGAACCAGCTCACCGAGATCACCCCGGAGGACCACTGCCTGCTCCTGGCCCCCCTCAGCTTCTCCTCCTCGGTCCGGCAACTGTTCCTGCCCCTGCTCCATGGCGCGTGCGTCGTCGTCGCCGACGAGACCCAGCGCCAGGACCCCGACGCTCTGCTCGCGCTCATCGCCACCGAGCAGGTCACCAGCCTCGACACCGTCCCCTCTCTTCTGACACTGCTGGCCGACACCCAGGCGCCGGATGTGCTCGCCGCCACCGGCCTGAGCCGGATCATGGCCGCCAGCGAACCTATCCCCGCCGCCCTCCCCTGGCGCTGGACCACGCTGCTGCCCGAGTTGCGGTTCTTCGCGATGTACGGGCTGACCGAGACCGCCGGCATCGTCGCCGCCCATCGGGTGACCGCGTCGGCACTGCCGGGAGACGGCTACCTCCCGATCGGCGACCCGCTGTCCGGTACCCACGTCGCGCTCCACCTGCAGCAGGAGGATTCCGGCGACGGACGAAGCGAGGTGCTGGCAGTATCGGGCCCCGGCCTGGCCCGCGGCTACCGCTATCAGCAGGGCGAACAGGACACCCGGTTCGTGACCCGGGAGGGCCGCCGCTGGCATCTCACCGGCGACCTCGCTCGCGTCGACGAGGCCGGCCGCATCGTGCTGACCGGCCGCGCCGACCGCCAGGTCAAGGTGGCCGGGAAACTGGTCGACCTGAACGCGGTCGAGGCAGCTCTGCGTACCCACCCGGACGTCCTGGAGGCCGTCGCCGTCCCGCTCACCGACCCTGACCAGGGCCCGCGCATTCACGCCGCTGTCCAGATGCGTCCCGGACATCTGATCGACGACAGCGCCCACCCGCTGCGCGACCTCGACGCGCAACTGCGCGTCCTCGAGGCCAACCCGCCCGAAACCACTCACATGTACGAGGAGATCTACCGGCACCGCGTGTACGAGCGGCACGGCATCGTCGTACCGAGCGGCGCCACGGTCGTCGATGCCGGGGCGAACATCGGGTTGTTCTCCCTGTCCGTGGCCCAGCGTGCCGCCCGGGTCCTCGCCTTCGAACCGTGCCCGCCCACCTACCAGCTGTGCGCCGCGAACCTGCAGCTGAACGCGGCCGCCACCGTGCAGCTCCTCGAAGCTGCCCTCGGCAGCCGCAGCAGAACCGACGAGATCACCTGGTACCCGGGGGCAACCGGGCTGTCCACCCTCCATCCCGACCCCGACGCCGAGGCCGCCACCTTGCACGCCATCGCCCGCCGCGAAATCGAGACGGGCTCGATGGACGACGCCGAAGCCTGGCGCGAGCAAGCCGCCGACATCATCGATGGGAAGCTGCGCGGTCACCTGTTCCCCTGCCGGGTCCTGCGTCTGTCCGACGTGCTTGATACCGCTGGGGTGGACGAGGTTGACCTGCTGAAGATCGACGTGCAGAAGGCCGAAGCCGACGTCCTCGCCGGCATCGACGAGCGTCACTGGCCGCGCATCCACCAGATCGTCGCCGAGGTCCACGACATCGACGGCCGGCTCGCCGACCTCGCAGACCAGCTCCACACCCGCGGGTTCCACACGGTCACCGAAGCCGACCCCATGTCACAGGGCGCCGGCCTGTACTACCTGTACGCTCGCCGCCCCGGCTACGCCAGAAGCCCCGCCTCACCGGCTGCCACCTCGGGCACGGCCTGTGGGACCGTCCTCCTCGACGGGGGCGACCTGGTCTCCTGGGTAGATAGCCGCCTGCCGCACTCCCATCGCCCGGCCGCCGTCACCGGGCTGGCCCGGATGCCGCGCACTCCCAGCGGTAAGCCCGACCGCCGGGCGGTGGCACGTCTGCTCGCCGCCTCTCCCGCGGCCGGACAGAGCGCAGCCGGCCGCCACGACGCCGACGACCCGCAGGTCCAAGCGGTCGCAGCCCTGTGGTCCGAGATCCTCGGCCGCCCGGTCGCCACGGGGCAGCACTTCTTCCTCAGCGGCGGCACCTCTTTGTCCGCGGCACGTGTCGTCAGCCGGCTGCGCCGCAGCGGTCACCCGCAGTTGAGTGTGCGCGCCCTGTTCGACCACCCCGTCCTCGACGCGTTCTGCGCCGCGCTCGCCCGTTCCCAGGAGGACACCGCCCCATGACGGCCTCAGCCACCAACCCGCCGCATGCCAGGAGCCGCCCGCTCACCGCCGGCCAGCAAGGCATGCTGCTGCAGACCGCCGCGAGCGGACCGGTCGCCCTCAACGTGCCTACCGCCGTCCACCTGACCGGAGCCCTCGACGTCCCCGCGCTCCGGCAGGCCCTGGACCGCATCGCCGAGCGGCACGACGTGCTGCGTACCACCTTTCCCGCCACCGAGCCGTCATCGCTCGCACCCGACCGGCTGCCCGCACAGCTGGTCCACCAGACGAGCCCGGTGCCACTGCCCGTGGTCGACCTCCAGCCTGTCCCGGCCGCGGAGAGGCTGGCGGCGGCCCGCAGCATCATCGAAACCGAGGCCGCGCGCCCCTTCGACGTCGCAGGCGAGCCCGGGTTCAAGGTCATGCTGCTGCGCCTGAGCGCGGACGAGCACGTGCTGTTCTGGCTGATGAGCCACCTGGTGTGCGACGGCTGGTCGAAGTCCGTCTTCGCCCGGGAACTGTCCGCCCTCTACACTGCCCACACCACCGGTACCACCGCAGACATCCCGAAGCTGTCCGTGGACTTCGGCGACTACGTTACCGAGACCCGGGACCGGCCGCGCATCGCTACGGATCTGGCGTACTGGCGCGAGCAGCTGCGCGGTGTCGCAGACCAGCCCCCGTTACTGGCGGCCGAGGAGACCGACGATCCGCCGGGCAGTGCCCGAGAGATCCAGATCCCGTCCGTCGGTGTGTCCCGCAGTCAGCTGCTCGAGCTCGCCCAACGCACCGGCTCCACCGAGTTCATCGTGCTGCACGCGGCCTTCGCCGCTGCTATGGGCACCGCGCTGGGCCGTCAGGATCTGATCGTCAACACGCCGCGAGGCGACCGTCCCACAGCCGACTTCGAGAACCTCATCGGGTTCTTCGTCAACGTCCTGCCGATCCGCAGCCGCATCGCGCCCACCACCACCTTTACCGCCCTGGTCGGGCAAGTCCGCGAAGAGGTCATCGACGCGCTCGACCACGCAGACGCCCCCATCGCCGAGATCGCCGCGCAGCTCGCCGCCGACCATGCCGGCCGCATCGGCCCGCTGACGCACCTTTCCTTCGCCTACGACAATCTCCCCGCCGCCGACCTCAGCCTCCACGCCCTCAGCGCGGCGCCCTGGCCCATCGACCGCGCCGACACCAGGTACCCGTTCGAGCTGCACCTGTGGCCCAGCGACCAGATGATCGCGTGCCGGGCCACTTACCGAGCCGATCAGCTCACCGCCGCCACCGCACACCACCTCCTCGACCATTTCCAGGCCGTCCTCACCGCGGTGCTCAGCGAACCGGACGCCCCCCTCAATCAGCTTCCGAGCTCCGCCCTCCACGACAGCCGACAGCCCGCCAGCCAGGTGACCTCGGACGAGCTCACCCCAACCGAGCAGCGCCTGGCGGGGGTGTGGACCGAACTGCTGGGCACCGACGACATCAGCGCCGACAGCCACTTCTTCAACATCGGTGGTAGCTCTCTGCTCGCGGCGCTCCTGGTCGCAGCCATCAGGGAGACCTTCACCGCGCAGATCCACCCTCGCCATCTCTACCAGGCACCCACCCTGCGAACCCTTGCGGCCCTCATCGACGACCACACCGCGCCGGCGACGCCGGTCCAGCGCTGACGAAAGGGAACACCGTGACCACCACCGGACAGACCACCACCGCCCACCCCCGCCTGGCCCGTTACCTGGACGGCTATCAGGCGGTCATCGGCGCAGACATCCCCGCCGGTGCCGCCGAGCTCCTCCCCGCCCTGGACCGCCTGAGCATGCACGACGCCCCCTTCCCGTTCGCCACCGTCGACGACTTCCTGCCCGAGGACCTCTACCGCAGCATCCTGGCGAACTGGCCCTCGCAGTCCGGCTTCGACCCGGTCGCCCGCTTCGTGGAAGGTCAGCCCAAGGCCTACCTCGGCAACCGCAAAGAGCGCATCATCGAGAACTTCGCGGGCAGCGACGCGCCGATGGCCACCGAGACGTGGAACCGAACCCGCCTGGCGCTCCGCCACCCCGAATTCGTCCGGTCGCTGTTCGAGCGATTTGCGGGCCCCCTGGAGGAACACCTGGGCCTGGACCGACTCCAGGACCGTGACCAGCCCAACTTCAAGCTCTACGCCAACCAGGACACCGGCGCCACCGAGGCGCTCGGCGCGCACCTGGACGCCGCACCGAAGCTCCTGACGATCGTGGTCTACCTCCAGCTCGAGGGCGACACCGACGAGACCAGCGTCAACCGCTACGGGACCGCACTGTACGAGTGCCGCGCCGGGGAACACGACTTCCTGAACTTCAGCTCCAACGCCGCGCACCGCACTGCCCACCAGGTGCAGTTCGTCCCGAACCGTGCGTTCATCATGCCCAACTCGCCCGTCTCGCTCCACGGTGTCGCCGGCAGCCAGGACGGCGTCCTGCGCAAGACCCTGATGACCGGCTACTGGGCCAACAAGCAGTGATCCCGTCGGCGGCTCTGGGGAGTGCTGCGCGCGGCCCCCGGCTCGCAGGCGCCATTAGCCGACCTACCAGCGCGGGATCGAGGATCCAGGTGACACAGCCACGCACACTGTCAGCTCCGCAGGAAGCCATCCTCGAAGCCGGCATCAGCAATCCGGACCCCGCCGCCTACACCATGGTCAACGCGATCATCATCGACGGTGTCCCGGCGAAGGCGCTGCGGCAAGCCGCAACTGATACTGCCGCCCGGCACGACGCTCTGCACTGGATCCTCAACCTCGACGACCGCTACCACATCAGCGCCAGCGCCGGACTGGGCCCGGCCCTGGTACCCGTCGAAGAGAACGACCTGCGCTCCCTCGAGCTTGCCGACGCCATCGCGACGGTCGAAGCCTGGATGGCCACCCAGCGGGCCGCCGCCTACGACCTCTGGGGCAGCGGCCCCCGCATCCGCTTCGCCCTCTTCCACCTCCCTGAGACCATCGCCGGCCCCCACACGGTCTGCGCACTGACGACGCACCACCTGTACACCGACGAGCACGCACTCCAACTGCTGTGGACCGAGATCGTGCGCCGTGCCAGTACCCCGCCGGTCTCGGCGCCCAACAGCCCCGACCTGCGCTACAGCAGATGGGCCGAGACCAGCACCAGCGCCGCGGCGGCTACCAGCGCACGCACGGCCGCTGAAGCCGTCGCGCAGCACTGCCAAGCGCACGAAACCCGCCCCTACCCCGAGTACCTCGAACGGCCACCGGCTCCAAACGGCTATGGCCAACAAGTGCGCGCCCTCGGCCCAGTAGACACCGCCGATGTGTCCGCGCGTCTGAGCGTCGGCCCGGCCGCAGTCTACGTCGCAGCCGTCGCCCATGCCGTGGCCGAGCAAACCGGGCACAGACGCATCGTGCTGCACATGCCGATGAGCCTGCGGCGGACCGCCGCAGAGGCCGGCATCATCGGCTGCTTCGTCGCCTCCGCCCCCCTGCCCATTCGTGTCGAACCCGCCGGCGCCCCCCTCGTTCAGCGCTGTCAACAGGCACTCGACTTCGCCTCCCGACACGCCCACGCCCGACCGGGACTGCTCAGCCGCTCCGTCGGACGGCCGCAGATATCCCTGGCTATCGAGCAGCCAGCCACCACCCGCCGGCTGGGCCCGGTGACCTGGAGCAGCTTCGCCGCACCGAACGCCGGGCCGAAACACCCGCTGAGCCTGCAACTGTCCGCCTCGGCCACCGGGCCAGGACGCCTTCGTGCGTCCTGGACATCCGCCACCCTCACCCAAGAGCAGGCCAGTGACCTGCTGGAGCGCACCACCGACCACCTGAACCGCCTGACCGCGAAGGGATGAGAGCACGCCCATGGACCAGACCGACCCGCGGCAGCGCCCGCCCACAGACGACCGCGCGTGGCTGATGGACGCCTGCGCGGCCATCACCGACCAGCCCGTCGACGCAGACGCCAACCTGTTCGAACAGGGCCTGACCAGCCTCGGCATGGTGAGGCTCTCCGGCGCGATCCAGCGCCGTCACGGCTTGCGCCTGGGCGCCGTCGACCTCCACGACCATCCCACCGTCACGCAACTGTCCGCGCTGATCGCGGAACGGAAAGAATCCGGTGTCTGAGCTCGCGGCGCACCCGGCGCAGATGTCTTTGCTCACGGCCCGGCGGCTCGGCAACCCGACGGCGAACTCGGGTCGGATCTTCCGCCTGGACGGGCCTCTCGACCAGGACCGGCTCGCCGAGGCCTACCGCGCCGCCGCCCAAGAACACGACGCGTTGCGACTGCACCTGTCCGGCCGAGACACCTGGCACACCGGCGCCCAGGCCCGCATCGACGTACGGCTCCTCGACCAGCGGAGAGGACAGCCCATCGAGCCGACGATGAAGGCCATCCTCGACGACTTCCACCAAGAACTCGGCCGCCGCTACGACCTTGATCACGGCCTGATCGGCCACATCACCGTGCACCGCGTCGCCGAGCGCACCTGGGTGGTCACCGAGATCATCGACCACGCCTTCGTAGACGGCCGCTCCATGAAGCTGCTGTTCAACACCGTGGCCGCGATCTACCGGGGCGACCGGCACGACCGCCCCGGTTCCTTCGCCCAGGCCCTCGCCGACCAGGCTCCCGACGAAGCGGCCTACCTCTACTGGCGCCGCCGGTACACAGACTTCGCCGCTGCGCCGCAGGCCCGGCTCTTGCCCGATCCGGAGCCGGTGCAGACCGTGCCCCGGCTCCGTCTGCACCTGGCACCCGCTCAGACAGCCGCCCTCGCCCGCGCCGCCCGAGCATCGCGCGCCACCGTGCCCGCTGTCCTGCTGGCGGCCCACGCCCACACCACGGCTCGCCTCCAGGGAACCGGCGACCTGAGCATCCACGTGGCCGTCGACACCCGCACCGACGAGCACCTCGACACCGTCGGCCAGTTCGCTCACGTGCTCCCGCTCCGGTTGACCATGCCCTGGAACTTCCGACTGCCGGAGTACATCAGGATGACGCACCGGGCCATCCTGGAGGCACACGACCACGTCATGGTGACTCCCGACCAGTTGCACGATGCCGGAGCCCCCACCCTGGCCGCCCCCGGAGCCACCGTGTTCGTGATGCAGGCCGTCGCCCCGCCCGGTGACCCGTCCCTGCCCGGCATCACCCTCTCCCCGATCACGGCCGACAGCACGCCCCAAGGCGCGGCGCTCAGCACCGTCGTGCGCACTCTGGACGACGGCTCCACAACCGTCGAACTGACCGGCCGCGCCACCGACCCGCTCGCCGCCGACCTCGACCGGTGGGCCAGCACCTTCCGCCAGTTCCTCCATGCACTCGCCGAAGAGCCGGACACCCAGCTCTGCTCCGACCTCCTGCTCAGCCCGACGGACCGCACCAGTGTCCAGGCCCTGGCCACCCCGGCACCCGGCTACACCGGTCCGCCGCTGCACGAAGCCGCTGTCCGGCAACTGAGCCGGACCGATCGGACCGTCATCCTGGACACGGACGCCGCCTGCACCGGCCCGCAACTGCTCAGTCTGGCCACCGCCACCGCCGAGGCGCTGCTGCACGCGGGAGCGCGCAAGGGAAGCGAGGTCCTCGTCGGCGGACTCCGCCTCACCGAGCGAGCAGCGGCCTGGCTTGCCTGTTTGCAACTGGGCTGCACCTACATCCCCTACGACGGCGACACACTCCCCGACCGGCCCGCCGCACTGCGTCTGAGCCCCGACGGCGTCAGCCCCGCAGGCCTTCCACCCACCGCGGACCAGGACGATCTGCCGGACCCGCCCGCCTACGTGATCCACACCTCCGGGTCCACCGGACGCCCGAAGGCCGTCGCGGTCGGACTGGCAGCGCTCACCAACCTCATCCACGGAGAACAGGACCGGTTCGGTCTAGACGCCACCAGCCGCGTGCTGCTGGTCGCCCCGCCGACCGTCGACCCCTGGATCTGCCACGTGACCACGGCGCTGGTCCTGGGAGCGACCCTCATCCAGGGCAACCCCATCGGAACCATGCCGTTGACCGAACAGTTGCGGCACCACCGCATCACCCACACCTTCCTCCCGGCCGGCATACTCCGAAGCCTCGATGCCGACGCGCACCTGCCCGACCTGAGGATGATCGCCTCCGCAGGGGACGGCTGCCGCAGCACCGACCTCGACCGATTCGCCCCAGCCCGCACGTTCAACATCTACGGGCCCACCGAAGCGACCGTCACCGCAACCGTCCATGAGTCCACCCCCGGAGCCGGCGACCCCGTGCCCATCGGCCGGCCCATCCGCGGTCTGGCCGCCCGAATCGTCATCGACCGGGCAGCCACCGCCCCTCCCGGAACCCCCGGCGAACTGGCGCTGACCGGCGCCGGCCTCGCGGCGGGCTACCTGGACCAGCCCGACCTGACCACCGAGTCCTTTCACCCACTGCCGGATACCGCTGGGCACTGGTACTTCACCGGCGACCGCGCCATGCACACCCCCGCGGGACTGGTCCATCTCGGTCGCATCGACCGTCAGGTCAAGATCCGCGGCTACAGAGTGGAGCTGGACGCCCTTGAGAACCAGGCCATCCGCACCGGTCTATGCACAGCCGCACGTGCCCTGACGCACCGCCACGACGACGTCGTACGGCTGCTGCTCTTCGTGGAAGGCTGCCCCGACGCCCAGCAACTGACGGCCCAGCTCCGGCAGATGCTGCCGCCGACCCACTGGCCCCACCATGTCCACCAGGTCGGCCGGATCCCCACCCGCCCCACTGGAAAGCCCGACGACGCCGCACTCGCCAGCCTCGCCACCCCACCAGCACCCGCGTCCGCCCGGCTCGGCGCCGACGACACGGTGCTCGGCCAACTCTGGCGTGAACTGCTGGGCACCACGCCAACACCGGACAACCACTTCTTCCACGACGGGGGAGATTCCCTCACCGTCCTGCACCTCGTGACCCGACTGCGCCAGGCCGGACTCCAGCTCACCCCCGCCGAGGTGTACGAGGCCCCCTACTACCGCGACCTCGAGCACCGCCTCACCCGCGCCCGCGCCCAGAGCACCGCCCGGCACACGAGCCCGCGGTTTCCGCTCACCCCTACCGGCCGGTGGATGCACCAGCTGAAGATCCCCGCCTGGAGGCGGTGGACCCTGCGCCACAGCATCACCTTCGACCGCATGCCCCCGGTGGCGCAGCTCGCCTCCGCGCTGGAACACCTCGTCGAGAGCACTCCGGCGCTGCGCTGCCGCACCGACCGGTGCGAGCAAACCCTCAGCGTGGCCTCCCCGTACCAGCCGCTCGTCGCCGCCGTGGCCGAGAGCGCCTCCGATCGGGACCTGCGACAGACGCTGGCCAGGGCTCAGCGCGCTGTGGACCCGGTCACCGGACGCATGCTCGCCGCGGTCGCTGTCCATCGGGAGGACGGATCGGGACGCCTCGTCCTCTTCGGGCACCACCTTGCCGTCGACCCCTGGTCCTGGGCAGTGATCTGCCGACGGCTGGCCCTCACTCTGGACGGTGCCAGCCTTTCCGAGGACCACGCATTCCAGCATCTCGCTGAGCTGACCGATCAGCAGACCGCAGCCGGTCACTTCGACGCCGAGACCGGGCTATGGCGCGCGGTACTGGCTGGGGGGCTCACCGCGCCCCAGAGCCCGCTCGTCTCCCAGCTGCGGCAGACCAGCATCACGCTGCCGCCCCTGAGCGAGCTCACCCGGCGCTCGCAACACAGTCCGGCCGCGTACCTCCTCGCCGCGACCGGGCAGGCGCTGGGACACCACAACGGCGGACAGCCCACCGTCATCGACCTGGAACGCAACGGGCGCAGCCATCCAGAGCTGGATCTGAGCGACGCCGTCGGCTGGTTCGGACTCCATCATCCCGTCCTCGCGCCCAACCTGCCCACGGCCGAGGCGATCGAGCACCTGGCGCTGGAGCTTGCCGACGTCCCGGATCAGGGCGCCGGCTACGGCGCCCTACGCTGGAGCGGCCGGGCCGACTTCGGATCAGCGGTCGGTCACATCGCCGTCGACATCCAGGACGCCGGCGCAGCGCCGGACACACTGGAGCGCCGAATCCAGGCGCTTGCCCCCGCCAACCCGGCGCTGCTCACCCCGTACCCCCTCGCGCTGACCTTCCGTGCTGGTGCGGAGGCGACGACCGCAACTCTGAGGCACGGCGGCAGCACCTCCCCCCAGGAAGCCGCGAGCATCCTTGAATCCATCAACGCGGCGTTCCAACCGAAACAGGAGCGGGTCGCCCAGGCCACCGCCCCGAAGCGCACACGCTCGACCGGGCGACCTCGTCGCGCGCTGCAGGCCCCGGCCGGCGCCATGCAGCAGCTGATGCTCCAGTTCGCCGCCCTCGGCCCGCAGACAGGGGTCTACCTGCCACGTCAGCTCCTCCACCTCGACATGCCCGCAGGTGAGCAGGCCAGGTTCCTCCAGCGGCTTGAACAGTGGCTGGGAGGGCTGGACATCCTCCACCGCCGGTTCCACACCAACTCCAGCACTGGCGCTCTCACCCAGCGATGGCTACCGAGCGCCGGGCCACACCTGCGGGTCGAACCCGGAGACGGGGACACAGCCTGCTCCTGGATGACTGGGCCCGACCACCTGGATGTTCGACAAGCCCGCTATGGAGGCCAACTCGCCACCCTGATGGCCTTCACCGGCCGCCACGGCCTGTTCCTGGGCATGGAAACCCATCACGCACTGGTGGACGGCCACAGCAATCGGCACTTCCTCCACCAGCTCACGCTACTGGCGGCAGGCGGCCCTCTCCCGCCCGGCCCCCCTGCCGCTCCGGTCCTACGGCACCTGGGGTGCGAAGCAGCCACCGGTGCCACAGCGCACCCATTGCCGCCGCTCACCTGGACTCCGCAGCAGCCCACTGAGCACCGCACAACGATCCCCGCGCAAACCGTACGCGCGTGCCGTGCCCGTGCTGCGGCGCAGGGCACCAACCTCCGGGCCTGCCTGGCCGCGCTGACCGGGCAAGCCGTCACGGCAGGCGAGAACGTGACGCTCTACCTCGTTGCCAACGGGCGAGACAACGCGATCGCGCACGCCAACGACGCCTGGGGCATGTTCTGGTACTTCACCCCAGTGCCGCTGCACCCCGGCGACGACCCCGCCCAACTCCAACAGCGGGTGTACGCCAGCGAGGCTGCGCCGTTCCCCAACATCCGCGCAGCCGCATTGTCCTGGCGGCAGTGGAACCACGATGCGGCGATCTCCTTCAACTACGTCAGCGCGCCGCGCACCGCAGACGATACGAGCCAGGTGACGGTCATGCAGTCCAGGGACCGCTTCCACTGGCCCCGACAAATCACCGCGGTCCTCCGCGATGACGACCAGGTTGATCTCATAGTGTGCACCCTCGACGGCTCACCCGCCGCCCACCTGCTCGAACGCGCCGGGGAGAGCCTGCGGCAGTACGCGGCCGGGACACCCAAACGACCCAGGCCAGACCCATACCGGGGCCCGTAGCTCCAGCTGACGTTGGCGCGGGCTTCAGCCCTGATCTGTGCGCGGCGAACAGCGTAGTGACCGCTCAATCGATCAGCACGGACCTTGCGCCCCAAGCCCTCTGACCCCATCTGGAGGATTCATGCCCATCCGAGGCCCGCAAAGCGGCCAGGGCCGTGGCACTGTCTTCGACCGAGCCGCCGCTAGTTACGGGCGCATCGGCGGGCAGTTCTTCGAACAAGCGGGGCAAGCCCTGGTGCAGCTGGCCCTGCCACAGCCGGGCGAGGACCTTCTCGACGTCGGCTGCGGCCGCGGTGCCTCGCTCCTGCCCGCAGCCGCGGCCGTTACCCCCCGCGGACGAGCCGTCGGTATCGACAAGTCATCAGCGATGGTCAGCCAAGCGAACCGGGCACTTGCTGCCCGCGGACTCACCCACGCATTCGCGGTGGTTGCCGACGCAGACGCTCTTCCCACAAGGACGGGAACCTTCGACGTCCTCCTCGCCGGCCTCGTCCTTCAATTCCTTCCAGAGCCACAACGCACCCTCCGGCGGCTCACCCACATGCTTCGCCCCGGAGGACGCATCGCCATCTGCACCCCCGCGGCAGCACCTGACGACCTGGACGTCGTCGACCGCACCGCAGACGCGGCTCTCATCGAGTTCATGAGCGGATCTGCACAGGAACGAGCGCCGATGCCGGGAATCGACAGCTCGGCCATAGTCGCCGCTATGCACCAACTCGAGTACGTGAAAATTCAAGTGTTGAATATGTTCTTCCCGATCTCGGTGCCGGTCTCGAAATTCTGGGACTGGCGCATGTCACACGGCAGAAGAACACAACTGGAGAGGATTCCAGAAAAGGACAGGGAGCGTGCGCGCGAAAAACTAGTGGAGAGCGTGCGCGCAGTCAGCGTCGCCGGCCAGGTGCACCTTCCCATGCCCGTGTGCATGATCGCGGCATACCGAACGTAGCGGCTTGCGATCCATCACACGAGGCTGGCCTGCGGTCATGGCGGGGATCGGCGGCGGAGACAGAGGGACCTCCTCTCGTCCAGCAGAGCAAATGGATCCGACGTCGCGCCTCGGTCCGTCCCCTGCATCGCGGCCGAAGCCGCGGTCTGCGTTACCGACGGGCCCATTCATAGTCGAACAGCCCGGCCCCGCGGCTCTGCGCGCGTGCCAGCCGCCGCCAAGGCCGGGCCAGCCGCAGGCCGACAGTGATGTCACGGTCTGAGGCGTCCAAGTCAAGGTCCATGACGGCCAGCCCTGGACGATCCGCTGCCGGGCAACGGGCAAGCCACCGGCCTCCCGGACCGATGATCCCAGCGGGGGCCGTGCGGCCGAACTGCGCGGGCACCGAGTAGCCGATCCAGTAGTTGAAGAGCGTTCCGTATGCCTGGGCGACGACGGCGCGGGCGGCGTCGTCCACCATCACCGACAGCAGGACCACGTCCACATCAAGCGCCTCGTACTGGTCAAACAGCTCGGGAAAGTTCGCCTCGATACACAGCGCGCAGCCAATCCTCAGCCCGTCGACCTCGAACACCACCGGCTCACTGCCGGGGGAGTACAGGCGGGTGGCCTCGGTGTGGGAGAGAATCCGCTTGTCGTACCTGGCAACAATCTCTCCCCGGTCGGACACGACCAACAAGGAGTTCCGTGGGGCCGCGGCTGCGGGCAGAGGACGGATGGTGCCGAACGCCACCCACACGCCGAGCTCGCCGGCCAACAACCGGATCGACTCTTCCTCTTCGCCAATGACATCCCAGGCTGCCCCCGCCCAGCTCGCCCTCCCAAGGTCACCAGTCGGCATGGCATCCGGGTCGGGGTAGACGATCGCCCCCTCGGGGAACTGGACCAGCCTGACTCCAGCGACGGCGGCATCACGCATCAACGAGCGAATCTGCGCCCCACTCGCCCGAAGAAGCGCAGGGTTGGCTGGGTCCTCCGGGACGTTGCTCTGCGCCACGGCCAGCCGTAGACGACGGACCGCGCCTGCATGGTGCGGCAGGTCCCATCGTGGCGTCGGTGGTGCAGACGAGCTGGCGGTGGAGCGAGGCACGGTTGCCTTCCTAGATGCGGACACTACGACCAAAGGGACAGATGGTTGCATTATCCAGCAAATAGGAATTTTGGCGCAATGTGAGCGGTGGCCACGGGGCGCCCGATCGGCCGCCGGGGCGCCGATGAGACGGTGTCGCCGACATCCCCCCAGGCCGGAGTGGGTGCACCCGATTCTTTCATGATCACCACCTCAACAGGCATGGCGGCTTCGAGGCGTGCGGATGTGTGCGTCGCGCCTGACGGATCACCAAGTCCCGCTAGGCTTGGGACCCTTGCTCGAGCCGGTCAATGCGCAAGGGAGCCACCCCACCGTGAGTAGCAGCTTCGTTCACCTGCACAATCACACCGAGTACTCGATGCTCGACGGAGCGCAGCGAATGAAGCCCATGTTCGAGGAAGTGGCTCGCCAAGGGATGCCAGCAATCGCCATGAGCGATCACGGCAACATGTTCGGGGCTTACGAATTCCAGTCAGTGGCTGCAGGATTCGGCGACGTAAAGCCCATTATCGGCATCGAGGCATACGTCGCCCCCTCATCACGAAGGCATAAGAAGCAGGAATTCTGGGGGCCTGGCGGTCGGCGCGCGATGAGCGATGATGGTGAGGGTTCAAAAGACGTATCAGGCGGTGGCCGCTTCACCCACATGACCATGTGGGCGGAAAACGTCCAAGGCCTCCGAAACCTCTTCTACCTTTCCACTGAGGCCTCCTACACGGGGCAGTTCCCGGCAGGCAAGCCGCGTATGGACATGGAGCTGATCAGCGAGCACCCCCAAGGGATCATCGCCACCACTGGCTGTCCCTCGGGCGCCATCCAGACCCGTCTGCGCCTGGGGCAGTACGAGGAGGCGCGAGAGACTGCCGGTGCGTACCAGGATATTTTCGGCAAAGACAGCTACTTCCTCGAGTTGATGGACCACGGCCTGTCCATTGAACGCGAGGTGCGAGACGGACTGCTTCGCCTTGCAAAGGAACTGAACATTCCCTTGCTGGCAACCAATGACGCACACTACGTCCAACCGACCGACGCGGAGGCACACGACAACCTCCTCTGCATCGGAGTGGGAAAAAACAAGGACGATCCCAACCGCTTCAAATTCCAGGGCACCGGCTACTACCTCAAGACCGCGGCCGAGATGCGCGAACTGTTCTCGGAACTGCCGGAAGCCTGCGATAACACACTGCTGATCGCCGAGCGCATCGGCTCATACGACGACGTATTCGACAACGTCGATGAGATGCCGCAGTTCCCTGACGTCCCAGAAGGGATGACACAGGAGGAGTATCTGCGCAAGGACGTCCTCAAAGGACTCGCCATGCGCTATGGAGACCCAATCCCCGATCACGTAATGGAACGCTTCGAGACCGAGATGAAGATCATCGGTCCGATGGGATTCTCCTCGTACTTCCTCGTCGTCGCCGACATCTGCAAGTACGCACGCGACAATGGAATTCCGGTTGGGCCCGGCCGTGGTTCGGCAACCGGATCCATCGTCGCCTACGCCACTCGGATCACCGAACTCTGTCCGCTTGAACACGGACTCCTGTTCGAGCGGTTTCTCAACCCGGAGCGCATCAACCCGCCGGACGTCGACCTCGACTTCGACGACCGCCAGCGCGACCGGATGGTCCGGTACGTCACCGAGAAGTACGGTGACGAGTACACCGCCATGGTCAACACCTTCGGGCGGATCAAGGCGAAGAACGCGATCAAGGATTCCTCGCGCATCCTCGGCTACCCGTTCTCCCATGGTGAGCGGATCGTGAAGGCACTACCACCGGACCAGCAGGGCAAGACCATCACCCTGTCGGGTATCTGGGACTCCCAGCACCCCCGGTACGGCGAGGCCGGCGAGATCCGGGCGCTGTACGAGAACGAACCCGATGTGAAGAGGGTCATGGACACCGCCAAGGGTGTCGAAGGCCTGATGCGCGGCACTGGCGTGCACGCCGCTGCGGTGATCCTTTCCAAGACCCGCCTGACGGATCGCATCCCCCTGCACATGCGCGCCTCTGACGGCGTGAAGATCACAGGGTTCGACTACCCCAGTTGCGAAAACATGGGGCTGGTCAAGATGGACTTCCTGGGGCTGCGCAACCTCGGTGTCATCGACCAGGCGATCCAGAACATCCGGGAAAACCGCGGAATCAAGCTGGCGACAGTGGATCCACTGGACGGCGACACAGAGACAGTCGTCATCCCCTTGGACGACACCAAGACCTACCAGCTCCTGGCCGACGGCAACACGTTCGGAGTTTTCCAGCTCGACGGCGGCGGCATGCGCACCCTGCTGAAGCTGATGCAGCCCACCCGATTCGAGGACATCGCCGTAGCGCTCGCGCTCTACCGGCCCGGCCCAATGGCCGCCAACGCCCACACCAACTACGCACTGCGGCAGAGTGGCAAGCAGGAACCCGCTCCAATCCACCCGGACCTGAAGGAAGCCCTCGACCCGATCCTGGGCTCCACCCACCACCTGCTGGTCTACCAAGAGCAGATCATGGCCATCGCCCGGCAACTCGCCGGCTACACCCTGGGCGGCGCCGACATGCTCCGCCGGGCCATGGGCAAGAAGAAGCCTGAGGTCCTGGCCGCCGAGTGGGACAAGTTCGCAGGTGGCATGAGAAGCAATGGCTACTCAGAGGAGGCGATCAAAGCCATCTGGGACGTCATGCTGCCGTTCTCCGGCTATGCATTCAACAAGTCCCACACCGCAGGCTACGGCCTGGTCTCCTATTGGACGGCATACCTCAAGGCCAACTACCCCGCCGAGTACATGGCCGCGCTGCTGACCTCGGTCGGAGACGACAAGGACAAGGCAGCCGTCTACCTGGCCGATGCCCGCGCGAACGGCGTCCGAGTTCTGCAGCCGGACGTCAACGAGTCGACCGCAGAGTTCACAGCCATCGGCGACGACGTGCGCTTTGGGATGCGAGCCGTTCGCAACGTCGGCGACGCGGTGATCGAGGCGATCGTCGCTGCACGCCGTTCCAAGGGGAAGTTTTCCTCGTTCACGGACATGCTTGACAAGTGTGACCTACCTGCCCTGAACAAGCGAGCCATCGAGTCGCTGATCAAGGCCGGTGCCTTCGACTCTCTCGGCCACTCTCGGCGCGGTCTGTGTGCGATCCACGAAGACGCCATCGACGCCGTCGTGCCCGTCAAGAAGGCAGCCTCTTACGGGCAGGACGATCTGTTCGCCGGGCTGGGAGGCAGTGAAGCCGAAGACGCTGGGGCCGGGTTCGGGCTCGACTTCCCTGTCGACGAACAGGAGTGGCCTCGCCGGCAACTCCTCGCTACCGAGCGGGAGATGCTGGGTCTGTACGTGTCAGCGCATCCCCTGGACGGTGCCGAGCACATTCTCTCCGGCTCCAGGGACACCACGATCGCTGAACTCTTGGCCTCCGGACGGACCCAAGGAGACGTTCAGCTCGCCGGCCTGATCACTGGCGTCCAGCGGAAGATGACCAAGCAGGGAAACAACTGGGCCATCGCCAACCTTGCAGACCCTACAGGGTCCATTGAGGTGCTCTTCTTCCCCGCCGTCTACCAACTCGTTGCTCACGCTTTGACTGAAGACAACGTCATTTCAGTCAAGGGAAAGATCGAGGACCGAGACGGCACCCTGAATATCTTCGGTAGGGAGCTCTCGGTCTTGGACGTCTCTAGCGCCGAGCACGGCGGCAAACCCCCCGTGCGCCTAGCGCTTCCCCTTCATCGTGTCTCCGACCAGACTGTCGCGGACCTGAAACGAATCCTGCATGCGCACCCTGGCGACAGCCCTGTCCACCTGACTGTCCGCGGCCCGCAGAAGACGACTGTCTTCGCCTTGGCAGCGCAAGTCGACGCTGCCTCGCTGGCGTCCGACATCAAGGGCACATTCGGACCGGATGCTTGGCAAGGTGTGGCGTGACTGACGCACATCGGACCGGGGCGACTCCTGCCCTCGCCAGTCATGACGAGCTATTCGTCAAGATCGCCGATGTATCGGACTGCCGGGCCTGCGGCACTCCTGGGCTACTTCTCGTCCGGTTTAGGCACTCGTGGAAAAACCAAACCGGAAATGATGTCCCAGGCATCCGCGAGTCCCTGTTATGCCCCCAGTGCTCGCACCGAAACTCAGCCGCCGCCGAGCTGATCGCGCTATTTTCCGTTGACGAAAAGATGAGTTCTGAGAACGTCACCGTTTTCGGTGGGCTCGTCGCAGCATGGGTCGAGTCGCTACGTCAGGAGCGCGCTGACGAGGAGCTTCTCGCAGCGGAACACGATCTTTGGCTGCGCGGCGAACTCTGAAGGCTGCTTGGTGGCAGGTACGGTCGGGCATCAGACTGGGCGGTGGAGAAGTGGCTACAGACGCTCGATATTCTCGGCCATCACACGCACTACACTCTCTGCAGGCGATCCAGCATCTGCTGGCTTTGTGCAGTCCCGGTTGGCAGGATCCTCGGGGTCGGCGGAACCAGGGTGCGACATGGACGCCTCTGACATCAGTCGTACAGCCGGAGAGATTCCGCGTGTGGATCGGCTATTACCCCATACACGGAATTGTCCAGGTCGGTCATTAGAGCCGCAAACCTCGTGCCGATCTCGAAGTGCCAGCTCTCATACCAATGGGGCACCCAGCCTCCATGGACCATAGCCGCAAGCAGCAGCATTCTGTTGGCCCGAGCCTCCTCCGGAAGGGTGTGTACATTCAGGAATGACGTTTCTCCGGGTCTTTTGGGAGTGGCGTTGATCCGGTAGCCGATGTCCAACTCGGTCCCGTCCAAGGAGGCGAGGGTGACATCGACCGCGCCGCCGCAACTGTGCGGGGCGACCCAGGGCGGAGAAACGTGCCGGCCGGCCAGTTCGATGAGCTGATCCGAGGTCATGCCCGGATGCTCAGCGGACAGCCGCGCCATCTCTTCCTGAAAGTATCGGCTCTGCTGGGCCGGCGGCCGGTAGCACTCGACAACGCGCAGTCTGCGGCCGTGCTCGCGCAGGTACTTCTCGGCCGCCCATAACTGATCCACCAAACCTGAGCGAATCATGGCAAAAGCCTCAGTGGTGGTGGCCTTGCGTTCGTCGATCAAAAACCGATCGTCGTCGCGTAGGGACACCAGAGGCTCTCCACAATCAGCGACCCGCACAGCGACGACCCGCGGATCAGACATCGCGATGCCCTCCTCAGCGCTCTCAGGCATGCAGTGAGCAGATGGAAGGAAGCGGCGGAAACTCTCGCTCATAGCGCAGGTGCCTTCGTTGTAGGAAAGGTCTGGGGTGACGGGCATCTGGGGGCTGATGTTCGGCGCCTCGTGGGCTCACGGATGTGTTCTTGGCCAAGCTGCACCGGCCCGCTCATCTCTGGGGAACGCGGCGAAGGAAGAGGAAGGTATCGATCGCGGACTGCGCGTACCCGAAGTGCCTGCCCCGTTCGGCGTCGTCCCTGGGCTGGAGCGGGCCCCAGTTGACGGTGTGGCAGGTGTTTCGGTGGAGGGACAGACCGAGTCGGACGCGCGGGAATCCGGGGCGGCCCCGCAGGGCCGCCCAGACGCGCACGGCGTCGTCCACGTTGCCCACCGACACGTAGCCGCCGCTGCGGCTTCCGCCGGCGGGCACCGCGAGGAGCACAGCGCCGTCCACCTTCACACCGACCGCGCCGTCGAGGAGGCCCGGGTCGGCGAGGCGCTCGCGGAACCAGGCGTAGTCTTCAGCGCACTTCTCGGGTGAGGGGCGGCACAGCGGCGCGGCGATGTGCGCGAGTGGGAATCGGGACTTACCGAGTGCGGGCCATACCTCCTGGTCATCGCTCACTCCGCCCGGGTGATCGGGTGGTTGAGGATGTCGGTGAGGGTGTCCCGGTCCAGGCGCACCACGACCGCGTGGTGGTCGGACAGGCCGGTCATGTCGACGACCTCGACCTCGCGGACTGCGGGAAGGAGCTCCGGGCTGGCGTAGATCCGGTCGATGCGCGCGTCCGGCCCGTGGGTGTCGCAGGCATCGACCGTCGGCGCGACCGCGGCGGTGACGCCCATGGTGGTGGCGAGGTGACGGGCGACGTCGTGGAGACCGGCGGTGCGCAGGGTGTCGTCCGGCCGGTCGTCCATCCGGCGCACACCGTCCGGCCCGATGTAGGAGCGGTGCGCCCGGTGGGGCTCGTCTCGGATCTCCTCCAGGACAGGCAGACCCGGATCCCCGGGGGCCCCGGGCACCGGGTAGCTGTTGTTGTCGCCGCCGAGGAGCGCCGGGTAGTGGACTCGTCGCCCGTCGACTTTGCCCCACCTGTCGTTCCACTGGGTCAGCCGCTCGGCTTCCGCCAGCCGCGTGGTGGTAGAGCCGTAGTTGAGGTGGTAGGAGCCCACGATCAGCGGGACCGCGCCGGGGGCCGTACCGGCGAGCTGCAGGCTGCGCACGGTCGGCGGGAGGACCCACATCGGGCCCGTCTTGGGGAACTCGCCGACCGGGGTGAAGAGGTCCGGGTCGTGGTAGAGGGCGGTGCAGCACTCCGGGCCGATCAGTCCGGCCATGCCGAGCACGGCTTCGGCCGCGTTCGCGAGCTCGCCGCCGTTGTCCTGCGCGTTCCACACCTCCTGCCGCAGGAGCAGATGCAGGTCGAGCGACGCGAGCCGGTCGTGCATCCGCTGCCACAGTGCGCGGTCGCCGCCGCCGTTGTTCTCGAAGTTGCAGATCGCCGCGTTGATGAGCACGGATTCTCTCCAGAGGTAGAGGTGTCAGCGGGTGGGGGTGAGGACTCGGCGGAGGACGTCGAGGTCGAACCGCGCGAGGAGCAGAGCATGGTCGGAGACCGCCCGGACGTCGTCGGTCGCCAGGACTTCGAAGGCGGTCAGGGCCGGCGCGAGGTCGGGGGTGCAGTACATGCGGTCGATGCGCTGGGCGGGCCCCTGGTCGGTGCGCTTCAGGCTCGCCGTCGCCGCGAGCGCGCTGGTCTGGCCGAGGGCCGTGGCGGCGTGCAGTGCGAGGTCGATGAAGACCGGCTGGCTGCCGCCGGAGAGGATCTCGTCCGGGCGGGTGTCCGAGACACGCCTGCCGGCGCGCTCGATGGTGCGGTGCTGGTAGTGCACGCGGTCCTCGACCTTGTCCCAGTCCGGGAGCGCCACGGACTCCAGCTCCGCCTGATGGGGGTAGCTGTTGGCGTCTATCCCCACGATGGCGCTGCGGGAGCTGTCGGCGAGGGTGGTGAGCCGCCGAGCCTCGGTTGCGCGCAGGTCCGGGTCGAAGTGGCACAGGTGCGCCGAGGCGAGGTCGATCGGCTTCGCGCAGCCCTTGAGGCGGACACGGGGGTTGCAGATCGGCTTCCACGGCAGGTCGTGCTCGAAGTAGCCGTCGACGGAGAACATAGTGGGGTCGACCATCACGCCGACGGGGTTCTTGCTGCGTCCCTCCCGCGGAGCGGGCATGAACGGGATGAGGCCGCCGAGCCGGTTGGCCTCGGCATACAGGTCCGCCTTCCCGCGGTCCCACGCGCTGGTCAGCTCCTGGCGCAGTACGACGTGCGGTTCGATGGAGGCGAGGATGTCGCGGGCCAGGTCGCGGTGGTCTTCCCCTCCGTTCCGGCCACGGCCGTTGTGCTCGATGTTCCAGCACACGTAGCGAATTTCGTTGTCGAAGGTGGGCTGTGCAGGGGACAAGGGAGCATCTCCTTGTGCGGATGGTGGGGCGGTCACGCCGCGCGCCGGTCGGGCGTAGGAGCGGGCTCGACCGCAGAGGGAGCGGATAAGGAGGCGATCGGCCCGTGCCGCTCGCGCAGATGTCGGGCCTGTTCGGTGTACGGCGGCAGGCCCACGCCGGCCCGGCGGGTGTCGAGCTGGGTGGGATCGGTGATCGGGTGCGGTTCGAGGCACCCGTCGGGGCGGTACCAGTGCTGGGTTCCGTACAGCTGCGCCTGCCCGGCGTTGACGAGACAGCGGTCGTGCAGGTGGGCGAGCTGGGCGCTGGTGGCGTCGCCGGCTTTCACGGCTTTCTGCAGCAGACCAAGCAGCGTCCGCTGGAGCGTCGGGTTGTGGTCGCTGTGCACCGCGATGTCCACGGCGGCCTGACACGCCTCCGGGCCTACGGTGCTGCGACCCGGCCACTGCCCGAGCCGTTCGACGATCCGCTTCAGGCCGGTGGTGTTGTCGTCCTGGGTCTGGGCGAGGGCCGCGAGCGCGTCCGGTGTCATGCCGAGGCGTTCGGCGCCGGGTGTGCGCCAATGCGCCTTGGCTCGTCGCACGCGGTCCAGCAGGTCCTCCGCGAGAGCGGGGTAGCCGGGGGCGGACTGGTGGGGCTCGTTCACGAACTCACCTGCTCTTCCGCGCCGACGGTGCGGGTCCCGCTCTTGGTGGCCCCGGCCTCGCTCAAGAGGGAGTGAATGGCGCCGTAGGACCGGTTCGTCGTCTCGCAGATCTCCTGGATGGTGACCCTGCGGCCCGGGGTGCGGTAGGCGGCCACGACCTTCTTCGCGAACTCCTCTCGCGCCGCGCCGGTGAGCTTCCTGCCTGTCTTGATGACGGGCAGGTCGAGGCGTTCGGGGGGAGGGTTCGACTCCGGGCTCCGCGTCGTCACGGCGGTCGCGTGCCGTCTCGGTGAGGTCACAGGACGTTCTCCTCGCGCGCGAGGGCGAGTCCGGCGCCCAGGGTTCGGATCTGTTCGAGCATCGCCTCGTACTCCCTGTCGTTGTCGCTGATGTCGACCCGGGAGGCGGCCAGGATGCCGTGGATCTCCCCCCGCCGGGCTGCGGCGAGCAGCCGGGCGAGCTGGGGTCGTGTAGCCGGGTCGGTCGGTCCCGTGACGTCGAAGGTGCGGTCCGCGACCGTCCACCCACGACGGGTCGCGAGGGCCTGCGCGGAGGCGAGACGGGGAGCGGCGTCCTGCCGGAAGCCGACCAGAACGTAGAGAGCGACCCGCTTCTCGCCCGCTACACCCCGCAGGACCGTCTCCAGCTGCGCGCGTCGCAGCAAGCCCAGACGAGACGCCGCAGCGTCACGGTGCAAAGCCGTCGGCACAGTGGTCATGCCAGGCCCCCAGCAACCGTGAACTCATCCCACGGCCAAACCAGTTGGTACCGTGCCGAGGTGTCGTGGAAGGCGGCGTACGCCCCCGTCGGAACGAACCCCGGAAGGGGAACCCCCACGGTGAGGAGCAGGCCCGCCAACGCCACCGATATGCGTAGGGGCAGATCGCGCAGGGCAAGGGCCGCCGACACCTCCCCACGGTGTTCAGCGCACGGACGCTGCCTCGAAACGGAGGCTTGTCGCCGGCACCGCACGGCGGTGCGGGTCGGTGTGGTCGAGATCGTCACGGGAGGTTCCTTCAAGGCGAGGACCGACATGGAGGAGGCTGGGTCAGTCCGCTGCCCTTGCCGCACGGGGGAAGAGGCGGCGTCGAGCCGACCGCGATCAGTGGACACGGTCCCCTCCCTCTTGCAGCGGCCGACTGGTCTGCTCGGGCGGCGCTGTAGTGGTGCCGGGCATGACCGTCAGCTGCCGGACGGGGGAGACCCACAGCAGGGCCACGGGGCCGAGGAGGAGCACCGTGCCGGTCAGCAGCGCGGCCCACACACCGGCCGCGGCGGCGACGGCGCCCGCCGCCGCGGTGGCCAGAAGCCGGGCCCCGGCGACCAGCCACACCGATGTCTGCTGGACACGGGACTGAAGGTGAGGAGGGCACAGCTGCTGGCGGAGCGACCTCTGTGTAGACGCGGCCGCCGTGACCGCGACCGCCTTGACGGCGCCAGCGGCCACCAGAGCGATCAGCCACCCGTGCCCAGAACGGGCGAGAAGGAGCGGTATCCCGCACATCGGGTACGCGCCGAAGCCGACGAGCAGGACTCCGCCGGGCCCTAGCCGGCGTACCAGCTGGCCTGCGACCAGAGCGCCCACGAGGCTGCCCACCCCGACCGCGCCCAGCACCAGGCCGAGACCGATGTCGCCGTAGTCGAGCTCGGTCAGCAGGTAGTACGCGAAGTAGGTCGTGACGATGCCCTCGGCGAAGGCGTGGTAGGCCATCGTCAGGACCAGGGGACGCTGGAGCGGATCCCGCAGCACGTGCGCCATGCCCTCACGGATCGACGTGATCATCTTGGGGCGCGGCCCGGTCGGATGCCGATCAGCGTGGATGGTGGAGATGCGTGAGGCGTACCAGGCGCTGATCAGGTAGGACGCGGAGTCCAAGAGCAGGCAGCGGGCGGCGCCGAGCAGACTGACCGCGGCGGTCCCGATGTAGGTGCCGGCGGATCCCGCGACGGCGAACGCAGCCATCACCCGTGCGTTGGCGTCGGGAACGAGTTCCGGTTCCACCAGTTCGGGCACGATGGCGATCGCCGCGGCCTGGTGCAGCACCGTCAGCGCCCCCAGCAGGAACGCCACGCAGTACAGGACCGGCATGGACAGCGTGCCCGCAGCCCAGCAGATGGGGACCACCACGACCACCGCGGCCGCCACCAGGTCGGTGCCCACCATCAGCCGCTTCTTGGAACAGCGGTCGCCCGCGACGCCGGCGGGCAGGGCGAGGAGGAACCCGGGTGCCATTGCGGCGGAGGCGAGCGTGGAGACCTGGCCCGGGGTGGCATCGAGTTCCATCGCCGCGACCACGGGGAGCGCGACCGCGGAAACCGACGAGCCGGCCAGGGCTGTCGCCTCGCCCAGCCAGTACGCCTGGAAGCTGCGATGGCCGCGCAGCGAGGGCGCCGGGGCCGTGGAAGGGGCAACGAGCGCGTCGGCGCGTACCGGCTGAGAGGGCAGAGCGCTCACTGCACCTCCCCGGACATGGCCCCGAGAAGGCCCGCGCGGGCGGCGTAGGCGACTGCCTCGGCCCGTCGCTCGACGCCCAACCGCTCGAAGATGTTCTTGAGCGTGTACCGGACGTGCTCGGCTCGTCGGCCGAGCCGCCGGGCGATGTCTGCACGCGTCAGTCCCTCTGCCACCAGGACCAAGACGGCGACCTCTGAGGGCTTCAAGAGGATGCCGGGCTGCCCGAGCGTCTGCTGACGCGTCGGCTCGGCCGCGGCGGTCCGAATGCAGCGGCCCACGCCGGGCGGGAGACGGTGACCGCCTTCGGCGGCCAGGGCCTTCACGCGCTTCAGAAGGTCCGGGTCGTCGTACAGCTCGGAGGTACGCACCACCGCTGCCACGCCGTACGGCGCGACAGCGACAATGTCGTGAGCGCCGACGAGGTCGGCCACCAGCACAACAGCTACGTCGGGGTGGCGCTCGTAGTGGACCTTCAGGGCGTCATGACAGGCGCGGTCGACACGGTCGGCGGTCACCACTACGACGCCCCTGGGGAGCACGGCGCTGCCGCCTGCGGAATCCGGGGCGGGAGCGCCGCCCCTTGGGGGTAAGCCCTCGGTAACGGCGTTCATACTCATCGGGCGGCTCCCGCGAGCGCGGCGGGAAGGGCAGCCCGGTGCTCAAGGCGTTCCAGCTCGAGGGCTACCTCCACGATGCCGATGTGGCTGAAGCCCTGGGGGAAGTTCCCGAGCTGCCGCTGCAGCTTCGAGTCCCATTCCTCGGCCAGTAGCCCGACGTCGTTGCTCAGGCCGAGAAGGCGCTCGTACAGGGCGCGTGCGTCGTCGTAGCGGCCGATCATCGCCAGGTCCTTGGCAAGCCAGAACGCGCAGACGAGGAAGTCGCCCTCATCACCCGGCAACCCGTCCACGCCGATGGCGTCACCGCTGGTCAGGTAGCGCAGGACGAACCCGTCGGAGGTGGAGAGCTCCTCCTGGACGGCTTCGATGGTGCCGATGACCCGCTTGTCGTCTGCCGGCAGGAAGCCCACCTGGGGGATGAGCAGCAGCGCGGCATCGACATTCTTGCTGCCGTAGAACTGGGTGAAGGTGTTGCGTTCGGCGTCGAATCCGTTGGTGCAGACGTCGTGGTGGATGGTCTCCCGCAGCGTCCGCCACTGCTCAACCGGGCCGTCGGCATGACCGTCCTCGACGAGTTTGACGGCACGGTCGACCGCGACCCAGGCCATCACCTTGGAGTGCACGAAGTGCCGGGTGGGGCCGCGGCCTTCCCAGATGCCCGCGTCAGTCTCACGCCAGTGCGTCTCGACCGACTCCACGAGCTTGATCAGCAGGGTGTTGCTGGTCTCGTCCCGTTCCAGACCGAACTGGGCAGCCAGGTGCAGGGTCCCGATCAGTTCGCCGTACACGTCGAGCTGGCGCTGTCCGGCGGCGCCGTTGCCGATGCGCACCGGTGCCGACTCCTCGTAGCCGACGAGCCAGTCCAGCGTCGTTTCCGGCATCTCGCGTTCCCCGGCGATGCCGTACATGATCTGCAGGTTCTCCGGGTCGCCGGCGACCGCGCGCAGCAGCCAGTCCCGCCAGGCGCGGGCTTCGTCGAGGTAGCCGGCCTGCATGAGGCTGGCGAGGATCTTCGCGGCGTCCCTGATCCAGACGTAGCGGTAGTCCCAGTTGCGCACACCGCGGATCTCTTCCGGCAGCGAGGTGGTCGCCGCGGCGGCGATCCCTCCGGTCAACGGGTTCGTCAGTGCCTTCAGCGTGATCAACGAGCGAATGACCGCAGCCCGGTAGGGACCGTCGTAGGCGCAGTGCGAGACCCAGTCGGTCCAGAATTTCTCGGTGTCCTCGAAGGCCTGGTCGATGTCGAGCTTGTCTGGCGCGTCCTTGATGTAGGAGGGCTGCCAGGTAAGGGTGAAAGTGGTGTGCTCGCCCTCGGAAAGCGTGAGGCGGGAGCGTGTGGTCAGCGACTCGCCGTGGGTTTCCGCGTCGGTGTCCAGCCAGACCGCGTCGGGGCCTGCGACCGCGCGGGTGCGGTTGTCGGCGGTCTTGTGGACCCAGGGCACGACCTTGCCGTAGTCGAAGCGCAAGGACAGGGCGACATCGACGTCGACGGTTCCGGTGACGGCTTCGGCTATGCGCACCAGGTGCGGCGTGTTGTCGGCGCCGGTGCGTGGCGGCATGAAGTCCGTGACGCGCAGCGTGCCGGAGGGGGTGTCCCACTCCATTTCCACGATCAGCGTGTCGCCGCGGTAGGAGCGGCGGTCGGCCGGAGGGCGTGAGCTGGTCTTGGGCATCGACGGGCCGATGTGCCAGTAGCCGTTGTCGGGGGTGCCCAGAAGCCCGGCGAGTACGGCTTCCGAGTCCAGCCGGGGCAGGCACAACCAGTCGATCGTCCCGGTGCGGCGGGTGAGCGCGGCCGTCTGGAGATCGCCGATGAGTGCGTAGTCCTCGATACGCCCAGCCATGGAAGTCCGTTCTGTTCGATGGTCCTGCGGGGGACCGTGGTGGTTGTCGTGTCGTGCGGCTCGGCGCCCGCGGATCGCGGGCGCCACGGGGTGCGGTGAGGCCGGCGGAACAGATGCCGCGCGGCCCCGCGCATGGCGCGGGTTTACAGCGGGGTGGGCATTTGTGCAGCGGTGATGATCACTGCGAAGGCGATCAGGAAGGTGGCCAGCCGGGCGACGTCCTTGCCTCGCACAGCTGATTCACCCGCCCACAAGCGAGAGGGGAGAGGGTCGTTCCGGACGGGGCGGGTTGGCGAGCAGCCAGGTGGCCGCCTCAACCACGTCTTGCGCCACGTGGGTGGGTTCCGGAGCGAGGTGCTGGCGGGTACGGCCGTGGGCGATCCACACGGTGCGCAGCCCCGCATGCTGCCCGCCGCCGATGTCGGCGATGAGACAGTCGCCAGTCATCACCGCGTGGGCGGGGTCGTCGACGCCCAGGTCGTCCAGCGCGACGTGGAACAGGGCCTCGGCCGGCTTGCGGATGCCGTACTCGCCGGAGATCACGACCGAGGCGAAGTAGCGGGTCAGGTGAGCTGTTTCGAGCTTGCGGCGTTGCGCGTCCGGTGATCCGTTCGTGATGACGCCCAGTTCCCATCCGTCGTCGGCGAGTTGCTGCATGGCGGTGCAGACCTCGGGACGGTAGGGCACGAGCTCGGCGGAGCGTCGCCGGTAGTCGGCGTGCAGGGACGCGATGGAGCGCCGGAGCCCGAAGGCGCTCTTGAGGTCGGCGAAGAACGCGTGGCGGGCGCCGCCATGGAACGTCTCGGCTCTCATGAGCGCGGACAAGGGGATGCCGGTGGAAGCGCAGAACTCCTCCGCCCACCTGGCGAATGCCGCCGCGTGGTCGGTGAGAGTGCTGTCCAGGTCGAAGAGTGCCGCTTTGCGCATCGTGGTCACCCCCACACCGGGCCGGGGCCCGCCAGCGCGCCCATGGCCCGCCCGGCCGTGGGGAAGTCCGCCGCCACCAGGGTGGTCACGTCGAGTTCGGCGTTGATCAGCTCGCGCATCAACTGGCGGGCGACCAGCCGGTGCAGGGCGTCATCGCCGAAACGGACGACCTGGTTGAGCTGCGGGGGGTCGGTCGGGGAGTACAGGGTGCCGCGCACCCCGATGACCGGGGCTTCGCGCACACGCAGCGCGATGAACCCGCCCTGAAGTTCCCGGCATGCGCGCAGGGCACGCTGGGCGCACGGGATGCAGACCGCGGGCGTGGCGGTCGTGATGCTGCAGGGGAAGGACACGAGCGCCTGAGTGTTCTCATCGGCGTGCAGGAGCCAGAGCGTTCCCCGTTCGTCGCGGTCCGGGTCGCCCTTGCAGACCCCGCACAACGGCCGCCCGTCCATGACCTCGCACTGGCGCGCGGGGTGATGGGCGGCCCAGTCCGGCTCGCCGGTCGGACTCCCGCCCCATCGCTCCCAGAGCAGGCCGTCGACGTCGCGGTCCTCGGGCCGTTCGTCGGCGAAGTAGACGCGCCCGTTCTCGTCGAACAGCACGGTGACGTCGCACGCGAACTCGCCCGCGAACGGGGCGATGTACAGGGGACTGCGCCGCTCATGGGGTTGGTTCGTGGACGGTGGAGCGCTGAGGGCTTGCACGGACGTCTCCTGGTCAGGTGTGCGGATCTCGGTCTCTTCGGTGCGCTCGGCGGCGGCCGGCGCGACCCCGGGTCGGCTGGCCGCGCATGGCTGTTGCTGCTGGGCGGCGGGGCGGTGTCCTATCCCTTGGCGGTGAGGGCCATGAGGACGGGGTGGACCAGGAGCGGCCGGCTGAGCCGGTTGCCGTCCTGGCTCACCCATCCGGAGGCGCTGGTCCACGCGTCCGGCGTGGCTCCGGACATGGGGAGGGTGAGGCTGGTGCCCGCCTTGAGGTAGGTCGTGTCCGGCGGCCAGGCGGGCTTGTCGGACTCCGAGGGGAGGAAGATTCCCCACTGACCGGCGTGCGCGAAGACCCAGCCCAGGGGAGCTGTCCGTGCGGGTCTTCCCGCGAGGGCGCTCGTCAGGAGCCGGCCGAGCCGCTCGGGCATGAGCAGGACCTCCCAGTCGGGCCCGACCATGCGCGGCTGGACGGCCAGGGCGAGATCGCTCGGCGGGTCTGGAGCGGTACGAGTCGCGAGGGTTGCGAGGGTCATGTCACGAGTCCTTGCTGGGACGCCGCGGCCGAGCGGGCCGGGGTGTCGGAGACGGACAGGCGGGGGGCGAGTTCGACGGCGAGCGGCGCGCTGCTGTACCCGCGAAGAAGGTTGTTCAGGACGCGAACCGGTTCGCCGTCGAGCGTGAGGTGGGAGCAGCGGGCGGCCAGGGCGCGTAGGACGGATCGGGCCTGGAGCTCGGCGAGCGGGATGCCGGCGCACAGGTGTGGTCCGCTGCCGAAGGCCAGGTGTTGGTGGTTGCGCGGGCGCCTGACGTTGAACTTGTCGGCTTCGTCTCCCCAGTGGCGGGGGTCGCGGCCGGCGGAGCCGTACAGAAGCCACACCTGGTCGCCCGCGGGCAGGTGAACGCCGCCGATCTCGGCGTCCTTGGTCAGCAGCCGCCCGAAGCCCTGTATGGGGGCTTCGAGTCTCAGAGCCTCGTGGAAGGCGGGCGCGGCCCAGCGGACGGGGTCTCGGCGGAGGATCTGCCACTGCTTCGGGTGCCGGGCGAGTCGGACGAGGCAGTCGGCGAGGCCGAGGACCGTGGTGTCGATGGCCGCGGCCGTGTAGGCCGACGCGAGGGGTACCGCGTCGCTCTCCTCGATCTGCCCCGCGTCGACGGCTTCGAAGATGGCTCCCATCCACGACTCGGAGGGAACGTTCTCGCGGATCAGTTTCTCGTGGAGCATCTCGACCATGCGGGACGCCAGCGGCAGCGCCTGCTGGTAGCGGTCGCCGAGCGGGCCGAACACATCGAACGTCGCCGCGGCGCCGGACAGCAGCACCTCCCGGTCCACGTCGGGCAGGCCCATCAGCTCCATCACCGTGTCGCAGACCATGTGGCGGGCCAGGGCGACGGCGTCGAACCGACCCGGCTGCGTGTACTGGTCCACCAGGCGTTCGGCGCGGTCGGTGATCCGGCGGGCCAGGGCCTTCATGGCGCGGGGAGCGAGCTGCTTGGACAGCACCCTGCGGAGCTTGGCGTGCCGCTCGCCGTCGGAGGCGAGGACCGTGCCGGCGAGGATCTCCTGGTTCGCGAGGGCGGTGAGGGCTATCCCACCCTCGGAGCCGAAGACGTCCGGGGCCTTGAGGAGCGCGGCGATGTCAGCGTGCCGGGAGATGGCCCACACGCCGTACTCCTCCAGGTGCACGGCGGCGCCGGTGCTCCGCAGGGTGCCGTACGCGGGGTAGGGGTCGGTCAGGAACTCGTCGCTGAAGAGGGGAACGGGGCTGGAGGGAGAGAATGCAGGCATGGGGGTCCTTCGGATCAGGCGGTGGCGGACTGGCTGAGCCGGTACTTCAAGAGCGTGAGCAGCGCGAGCGTGCTCGAGCCGGACTCGCGGGCGTCCAGCTGGAGCAGGGGGATGTGCAGCGGCAGAGCTATGGCGGCGCGCAGGTCAGCCTCGCTGTAGGCGGGAGCACCGTCGAAGGCGTTGACCGCAACGATGTAGGGCACGCCGCGGGCTTCGAAGAAGTCGATGCTGGCGAAACAGTCGGCGAGCCGCCGTGTGTCGGCCAGGACGATGGCGCCGACCGCGCCGCGAACCATGTCGTCCCACATGTACCAAAACCGGTCCTGGCCGGGCGTGCCGAACAGGTACAGGGTGACGTCGTCGACGGTGCGGCGGCCGAAGTCGAAGGCGACGGTGGTGGTGGTCTTCTTCTCGACTCCGTCGGTGCGGTCTATCCCGGTGCTCGCCTCGGTGATGACGGCCTCGGTGTTCAGCGGCTCGATCTCGCTGACCGCACCGACGAACGTGGTCTTGCCGACCCCGAAGCCCCCGGCGACGACGAGCTTGACGACTTCCGGAGCGGGTTCAGTTGGCACCCCGTGCCCCCCTGGTTTCTTCTTCGTATTGGGCCTGCAGGGCGGCGTGTACGCGCTCCATGAGGCGGTGAGTGACGTTGTCGTTGCGGGACATGTCGACCGGGGCCTTGGTGGTCACCACCTGGTGCTGCCGGAGGTCGGTGACCAGGACGGTGATGACCCCGACGGGCAGCTGCAGCAGTCCGGCGAGCTCCGACACCGCCCTGGGTTCGGAGCACAGGTCCAGAACGAGCTGGTGCTGCTCGCTGAGCAGCCGCCCTTCATGTCCCGTATGGGCGGTGATCTGGGTGTCGATGCTCAGCGTGGCGTCGGGAGCCTGGGTGCGGCCGCCGGTTCCGGCGTACGGCCGCGTCCGGCGGCCGCCCGACGCCGCCGTCACAGGATCGTCCCGCCGTGCTCGCCCGTGGCCAGCTCTCGCTGCTCGACGTCCAGCATGCCGCCGAGCTGACCGGCGAGATCGGTCAACTCGAAGCCGAGCTGGCCGAGGGTGGCCTCCTTCGACGCGTGGACGGCGATGACGCAGTGCTGGCCGGCGCGGCTGGCGACACACCAGCCCTTCTCCGTTTCCACCACCGTGCGCAGCATGTGACCGCCGCTGATGTAGTCGGCCTGCCGCTGGGCCAGGGTGGCCATGCTGCTGGTCATCGCGGCCAGGTGCTCGCCCAGCTCCCTGCGTGCGGCCTCGGCGGACTTGTCCCTGGAGGGGTCGGCGGCCACGTTCGTCCAGCCGCTCATGTAGCGGAAGATGCCGTCCTCGGTGACGACGACCGCTCCGAGCACGTGAGCGATCTGGCCGACGCGCTGGTCGAGGAGGTTCTGGATCTCGGGGTTCATGATGTCTTCTCGTCCTTATCGGTGGGGGTGGTTCTGAGGGGCCTGCTGTGTTCCGGCCTGGAAGTCCGCCCAGTCGGACCCGACTTGCTGCGGGTCGGACACGTCTCTCGCGCCCTGGGGCTGGGGGGAGGGAGCGCTGTTGCGCAGGATGGGGTTGAGGTGCTGGCCTGCGTTGCGGCGCGGCAGCGGATCGGCGTCGGCGTCGGTGGCTGCAGGAAGGGCGCCGGCTCCCAGATGCTCAGCCTGCCGCTGCGCATGAGCGGCGGCCGGGTCCAGGGCCGGCTGTCGCCGCCGGGGCAGGGAAGCGCGTGACGGCACGCCGCCCGTGGCCGTCGCGGTGGGAGCCGTCGGCCGCGCTGGGCGGGCCGGCGCGGGAGGCGCGAGGACGTCTTGCTTCACCGTGGTGAGCGCCTTGTTGTCGATCATGACGACGGCGGTGATCCCGCTGTAAGCGGATCGCCTGAGCGACACGTTCAGATGGTGGTGGCCGGCCAGGCGCGCGACGACGAACAGGCCAAGCTTGCCTCGCCGTTGCGCCATGGCCTCGAACGTCGCCTGGTTGTGCTGGGCGAGTTCGGCGTTGGCGGCGTCGATGGCCTCCTGGGGCATCCCGAAGCCGGTGTCCTCGATCTCCAGGGCGATTCCGTGCACGGCCTTGACGCTGCGCACGGTCACATCGCCGGTGGAGTTGCCGATCCCGTTCTCGATCAGCGCGGCAACGACCTTCACCGCGGCGGCCGCGTGCTGTGGGGGGACGAAGGCGGTGTGGGTGACCTGGTTGGCTACCCGCTTGGGAGAACCGGTCTCCACCGCAGCGTCGTTGACGAGGTCGAGGATCGACCTCGGCCGGTCATAGAGGTCCTGTCGCATGCTGCCAGCCAGCGTCCCGACATGCTCCTGGTGGCGGCGGCTGGCGGAGACGGCCCCGTCGATGGTGATCAGGTCGTCCAGCAGGGCAGGGTCGACGTCCGGCCGGGCCATCACCTTCTCCAGGTGGCCCAGGGCCCGGTTGATGTGTCCGAGGGTCCGCTCGGTCGCCGCCGCGACGAATGCGCCGATCCCTCGGCGGTCGCCGGCCTGAGCAGCGGCCTGGCGCACCGCAGTGCGCTGGGCCTCGATCAGGGCGGCCTGGACGTGGCTGAACTCGTCACCGCGGTCCGGCTCGAGGAATTCAGCTTCTGCGTCGACCGCTTCGCCGCGCATCAGCCGGTCCACGACCTGCGGCAGCCGCTCGGCGCCCTCCTGTGTCTGCTGACGCAGCTGACGCAGCCGCGAGGAGATGGAGCGGATCAACCAGACGATGAGCCCGGCGATCAGAAGGATCGCCACCACGCTGCCGACGGCCTGGAGGAACACCTGAGTGCGGATCTCGTCCGCCCGCTGGAAGCCGTGGGCGAGCAGCCCCTGCGTCCGCTGCAGGTTCAGGCCGGCGAGCTGCCCGCTGACCTTCGCGTACGCGTCGTCCCACAGGAGGAGGGAGGACCGGTCGCCGATCTGCTCCTTCCCGAGGTCATCGGCCGGCGGCGTGATGACCGACCGCTGCGCCGCCTGGAGCTCCTTCCACTCAGGGCTCGCGGTGATCTTGTCGTAGAGCGCCTTCTCCTGCTCGGGCAGATAAGGAGCGATCCACCGCTCGTACATCACCTGCTGGGTGCCGTACGCCTCCGCGAAGGCCACCCGATGGGCGTCCGTCATCTGCCCGGACTCCCGGGCCTGGGTGATGAGCATGTCCTGCTGGGCCAGGGCGTCCGAGGCGTAGAAGAGCCCGACCAACGGCCTGGTCTCCAGGGTGAGCGGGCCGTCGTCCATCGCGCTCAACGCCTGGTAAAAGCTGATCATCCTGTTGATCAGGGAGGTGTAGTAGCCGGTGGCCTCATCCGGCTCGCCCTCCCGGGCATCCACGTTCTTACGCACCCTCGGCAGGTCATCGAGCTGCCGGTAGACCGCTTCGACGTACTCCCATCGGTGCCGCTGGTCGGTGCGCAGCTCGGTGCCGGACAAGCGCCTGAAGGACGCGAGACCGGCGTCGGTCTTGCCCCGCTGCGCCTTCAGGGCCGCCTTCGCGGCGGAAGACGGGTGAGCCAGGTAGGCGGCCGTGAGCTTGCGCTCGGCCTGTGCCGCGATGAACAGGGGCAGCGAAGCTTCGCCGCCGAGGCGGCCCGTGGTGCTGTCGTTGCGCAGGTTCCTCTGCTTGTCCCAGGCCGGCACGGCGTTGACGACGACCAGGGCGAGCAGTGCGGTGATCGCGATGGTGGCCACGACGATGAGTCGGGTGCGCACCGTCATGATGCGCCGCGGCGCCCTGTGGCCAGAACGGTCTATGGGGGTCATGAGTCCTCGGACGGTGGGAGAGGTGGAAAGGCGTGGGGGCGTGGACCGGCTGCCGCGGGTGCGTTCTGGGAACCGCGGCAGCCGGGACGGCAGCACGGGGGATCTGCCACTCGCCTTCGGCTTCCGGGACCGGGTCGGCGGTGTGCCGAACGGTCCCCCAGAGTCGGAAGCCGAAAGCCCACGGCGAGCACCGGCGACGGGCGGGGCATGGCATGTCGCCGGGCTCGGGTCTATGCGGGCGGCCCGCAATCGCCCAACGAACCCGCAGCCGCATTGACCAACTCGGCCGCCCGACTCGACCGGTGCTGGGAAGAGGACCGGGTGGGGCCGGGCGCCGGCGATCGGGTGAGCGCAGGGAGGTGCATCGGTCCGGTCTTGGTGAGATCCGGCTCGGCCACGTTCTGGCGGCCGTCCACTGGCCGGCTGCTGGGGGAGAGGGAGTCTTGTGTGTCCGTGCGACGCGGCAGGGCGTTCTCCGGGAGAGCGCCGATCAGGGCATGTGCGATCTCCGCGAGCCGGATGGTGAGGATCACCATGGGCATGCGTCCCTCGGGCACCGGCTCGTCACGGATACGGCGTGCCTGGCTGACCAAGTCCGGGGCCGTGTCGCCCAGGAGCTGTTCCAGGTGGGGGAGCTGCCGGCGCAGGCCCAGGAGGAGCAGCGTGACGTCGTTGTCGTCGCGGGGCAGCGGCGAAGCGCCCAGCACCCGTTCCACCAGGTCTTCTACGGCATGCACGGCGCCGGGTGACGGGGAGCGCCTATGCCAACCGAGGGACGGGCGTAATGCGGACAACACGTGGTCTCCGATCGGGGGGCGGGCGACGGCGGGCGCCCGATGCCGCTGTGGGCGGAGGGGCTGCCGGTGTGTCCGGAGCAGCGGACGTTTCGAGTTCACGGGGCGTCTCCGGCGACGTCGAGGATCGACGAGACGGCGTGGGCAAGACGCCGCAGTCGTCCCAAGTCGGGTGCCGCGGCCGGTACGTCCTGGAGGAGGGCGAGGCCGTGCTGGACGGCCGTGCTGGCGTCGGGACCGTGCCGCCGGACGATCCGTCCCGAGTTCTCGCAAAGGGTCCGGAGGACGGCTTCAAGCCTCGGCGTCCAAGCGGCGATCTGGGCTTGGTCCGGTGCGGCGGCCTGACCCAGGACGTCTTCCAGCAGCGTCTCGGTCTCCTCAGCTTCTGCTGCTGCTGTGAAGTGGGCCGATTCATCCAGTCGGTTCAGCAGGTGCCCGTACGCCTGCTCCCTTGCGCCGGTCGGTGCAGTACGGACCCGGGCCGCCGCAGCGTTCAAGGGTGACGGGGAGGCGAGCGCGCTCTCGGAGGGCGCAGGTCCTGCACCGGAATGGCGGGCCGAAGAGCGGGTGATGGCGTAGACGCTCATGATGCTCGCCTCCGGGGGGCGTCGAGCTCCGTCCAGACGGTCTTGCCGCTGCCGGACGGGTCGGTGTCGACCCCCCAGCGGTCGGAGAGCTCATCGACAAGCCGCAGACCGCGCCCGCTTGCCCGACTCGCAGAGAACGCCTGCTCCTTGGGCCGTACGCCGGACGGATCACGCACGTCCAGGCGCAGCTGGACATCAGACCAGACGACGGTGACCTTGATGGTGATCCCGGGCGGGAAGCCAAGGCAGCCATGCAGGACCGCATTGGTCACGAGCTCCGTACAGATCAGGAGGACGTCATCCGCCACGCCAGCAAGGCCGTCCTGCTCCAGCCGCGTGCGCAGTTGACGCCGCACCCGAGAGACGGCCTCCCGCTCGGCGGGCAGTGACACCTCGAACTGGGGCTCGTCCGCGCCGCGTGTGCTGGCACCGTCAAGGGGGAGGTGGGGCACCGCACACACTCCTTGGGCCGGGAGGGCCGTGCCCCCATGCGGCATAACGGCGGGTAGAGCCGTCGGGCAGCCGGGCTTCCTGAGCGTCAGGTGGTTCATCGGCCGCTTCTCCTCTCCTGCCATCGGGCTTTCAGGGCCACTCGCCCGGCGGGTTCGTGTGGATGAGGTCCTCGAATCCCCCGCACTGCGGGAGGGGTTGAGGAATATCGTCTTCACGAGACAACCGCGTCTTCGCGGCGCTGGGTATCCCGGCGAGGCCGCGGGACCAATGAACGTGATGAAAGATCGTTTCGGGGACGAGGACGCACCATGGGGCGTACGCGCAACGTCAAGCTGGCCGCTGCGATTGCCCAGGCAGGCCTGTCTCAGGCCCGCCTGGCCGCTCGTGTCAGGTCGGTTGCCGCGGAACACGGCGTCAACGAGCTGACCGGCGTCGGCCAGTCCCACATCGCGAAGTGGGTGGGCGGCGTCGTTCCCGAGCCTCAGGCTGCCCGTATCTTGGCCGAGACGCTCTCCCGATGCCTCGGTCGCCTCGTGACGCTCGCCGACATCGGACTGACGGCGGACACCGACGAGCTCGAGCTGCCGGCGTGGAGCGACGACCCACTGACAACGCTGGTGACGCTCGGGAGCAAAGACATGGTGGACATCGACCGCCGACACCTGTTGGCCACCTCGGCTTACTCGGTGGCTGCCCTGGCCCTCCCCGACGACCAGTACTTCGAGCGGGCCGCAGACCGAGCCCGGGCGCGCAAACCCCTGTCGAGCTACGTGGTGACTGCTCAGGATGTCGACGACGTCCGGGAGATGACCGCGATCTTTTCCCGCCGCGACCAGAAGCGCGGGGGCCGCGCCGGCCGCGCCGCCCTTGTCGCATACCTCCGCACAGATGTTGCCGAGCTTCTGAGCGGCCGGTTCCTGTCCGAAGACGTCCGGCGCTCGATGACCTCCGCAGCAGCCGAACTCGCCTACCTCGCAGGATGGACCGCCTTCGACGGGCGTGAGCACCCCCTCGCGCAGCGCTGGCTGACGATCGCCACGGGGCTCGCCGAAGAGGCCGGAGACGCGCCTCTGGCCGGACACATCCTGCGGGCGATGGCCCACCAGGCCGTCGACCTTGGCCAACCACAGGAGGCCGTGCGACTGGCCGAAGCCTCCCTGTCGAGCCGCCGTTACACACATGCCTGCTGGCGCGAACGCTCGCTGCTCGGCGTCGTGCACGCTCGCGGTCTGGCCGCTGCCGGCGAGAAGAAGGCCGCCGTCGCCGCACTTCTGCGTGCGGAACAAGACCTCGGACGGGCCAGCGACGGAGAAGACGAGCCGAACCGGGTGTTCTTCTACACTGAGGCCAGCCTCGCCCACGAAACCGCCGCCGCCCTGAGGGACCTGGGCGACCTCAAGGGCGCCGAGACGCAGTTCCACCGCAGCGTCCGGACACGGCGAGCCCAGTTCGCGAGGACGCACTCCGTCACCCTGGGCTACCTCGGCGCTGTGCAGGCCCAGCAAGGACACCTCGACAGCGCCTGCGAAACCTGGAGCCAGGCCCTCGACGCCATGACAGGCGTCCAGTCGGGCCGGGCGAAGGAGACCGTTGTCCAGATGCGCCGCGCACTCTCGCCCTTCCGGAACCGGGCCGGAAGCCAAGCCGCGGAACTGGACGCGCGCGCCCGCTCCATGCTGAGCCAGGCGTAACCTGTGGGGCGTTCCCGCCTGGACCCGCGCGAGCCTGCCCTTCCCGACCTGGCGGACGTCGCGGTCGTCGGTGCTCCGGCCCGGACCGGCCGGCGAAGTCGCACACCGCGCCCCATAGGCTGACCGGGTTGAAGTGCCGATGAACCTCCGCCGGGGCCGGGACGGCCCAACGCGCAGGTGACGAAGGGGACGCTGATGACCAGCCCAACGCGGATCGAGATCACAGCAGTCGCGCAGGTCGTCGCGGGTCATACCGATCCCGTCGACGACTTCCAAGGCGGTGTGGAGTCGATCATCCGCATGAACGAGGACTCCCCCCTGGAGACTCTTCAGGGGCTCCACGAGTTCTCGCACCTGGAGGTCCTGTGGCACTTCCACCGGGCCAGCCCCACGGACGTGGCACTGCACGCGCGTAGCCCGCGCAACAACCCGGCCTGGCCGGCCACAGGCACCTTCGTCCACCGGAACCATCGACGGCCGAATCAGCTCGCCGTCAGCCATCCGAGACTGGTGAGGGTCGAGGGACGAGACCTTCACGTCACCGACTTCGACGCAGTGGTCGGAACCCCCGTGTTCGACGTGTCGCCGTACTTCCCGGTCATGGGCCCCCGTGGAGAGATCCACGTCCCGAAGTGGGTCGACGAGATGCTCGGGAGCTACTGGGATGCCCCGCCCGTGAAGCGCTAGCCCATGTCGGGAGCGCGCCATCCGCAGATGCGCGCGTTCCTGGGCCTGGCGAGAAGCTGAGCGCGCGATCACAGATCCACCACCCCGGCAGTCACCACGGCCCGAACGGTCTTGCCCTGCATGTTGGGATCGGCGAACCACGTGAGGTCTGTGATCGCCCGCCGCTTGATGAGCTCGATCAAAGAACCCTTGCCAATCCCGGATCGAACTTCTCGGAAGTCGGCGAACCCCGGGTTGAAGTCCTGTACGTCAACAAGCAGTTGCTGCTCCACCGTGATGCTCAGGCATGCGCGCAGAACTGCTTCCGCGTTCGCGGCCGCGCGGCCGTGCTGAAGGGCGTTGTCCACGAGTACGGACAGGACCTGCAGCGCGGCCGGCACGCTGCCATGCCAGTTCAGCATCGTGAGCCCGACGCGTCCCTTGACCCGGGCCATCCGCCGCGCTGTCGGCATCGCGAGCTCGACAGGGTGCTGCCTGGTGATCGGACTGCCGATCGGGGTCAGACGGGCCACCGGGGCCAACCATCCTGAGCCGACACCGTCGAGGGGATGCACCCACGCTCGGTCTACTGCGTAGACGCCGGGGCCGGCCGCCACTCGGACGTCGCGTCCGCGAGTCACGTCGCGCGCTAACTGAACAGTTGACGGCGCCTGGAGAGCCCGAGCGTCCGGTGGGATGTCGTCCCGCCGAGAGGCGCTGGGGATCCCCCTGTCCTCGTCTCCGCTTGGCGTCATGGACTTGCCTCTCAAGCCTCGGCGTCACCGCTCACAGACCCGCGCACTGCCTCTGAGACGGCACGGCACGGCAGTTGACCGCCACGAAGTGGTTGCGCATCGTGGTCGCCTACTTACGATGGACCTAACTTGGCACATCCCGCAACCTCCTGAGCTACAAAATGCAGGACTGCGTACGGAAGAAGTGCAAGCGCCCCCCTCGTAGCCTTGCGGCGGCCGCGTCCGTCACACTGACGGAAGACAAGGACAGAGGAGGACGAAGGTGGGACAGCCAGCGCGACGTACGGCTCGCCGGCGCCGGTTGGGCACCGCTCTGCGTGAGGCGCGCGAGAAGGCAGGGATCAGTCCGGAGCAGGCCGCCAAGGCCATCCATGGCGACAAGTCGAAGATCAGCCGCATCGAGACGGGACGCCATCGCGTCAGCCGTCTCGAGCTGGAAACGCTGATGGATCTCTACAAGATCAGCGATCCGAAAGTGCGCTCGTGGCTGGTCGCGCTCTCGGCTGAGGGGCAGCGGCGCAGCTGGTGGCGCACCCACGGCGACAGGCTCGAGCAGGACTTCAAGGAGCTGCTTTCGCTCGAAGAGGACGCGGAGCGCATCGTCGCGTTCCAGCCGCAGGTCCTGCCTGGCCTCGTCCAGACGAAGGAGTACGCCTCCTCCGTCATCAGCTCCAACGACCCGACGCTGGATCATGAGCAGGTCGACTTCTACGCGAACATCCGGCTCCGCCGTCAGGACGTCTTCGAGAGGGACACCTTCCTCGACTACCTCTGCATCGTGACGGAGGGCGTTCTGCGCCAGCGAGTAGGCGGCGCTGAGGTGATGAAGGGCCAACTGAGCCATCTGCTGGAGATCGGCGCAAAATCCAACGTGGAGATTCGCGTCGTCCCGTTCAGCGAGCAGGGATATACCGGAACCAGCAGCGGGGCCTTCACGCTCTACAGTTACCCAGACCAACTCGATCTCGACGTCGTGCAGGTGGAATACCTGGACGGGACCCTATACCTGGAAGAGGAGACAACTATTCGAAAGTACAGAGACTCGCTGGACCTGCTGCGATCGTCGATGCTGTCGACATCAAAGTCGAATGACCTGATCTCGGAAATTCTCCGAGAGCTTTGAGACGCGAAGAAAGTGAAATGATGCGGCACGACCTGCCGGAAGGCAAGTGGAAGAAGTCGTCCTACAGCGGAGCGCAGCAGGGGGACTGCTTGGAGGTACAGACGACGGAGGAGGGTCTCGTGGCTGCACGCGACAGCAAGGCCCCTCACCTGGGCGCCTTCGTGTTCGGCGCTGACCAGTGGGCGGCCTTCGTCGACGATGTAAAGAGCGGCCGCCTCGGGTGATCACCCGGACGGAAATCTGACGTCCGAGCGGATACGCCGCGAGTATGTGCGCTGACAGCGTCCCTCCCCAAGGTTGGTGGGGAGGGACGCTGTATCTACTTTCCCCCTTTACAACCCAAGCCGCAACAAGCGCCTCTGCATCTGCGGATCCTTCTGCTGCAGCTGCAGTCGGCCCAACGCCCAAGGCACCAGAGGGCATATGAGGGCATCGCTTCGGCCGCTCCTCGTAGGGACCAGTAAAGGAACAGCACCGCACTTCTACAACGCGTTCGAGTGGAGAGGGGCCGCTCAGCGGTCGCGGTCGTGTGGCAGCAGTTCAGGGCCTCGTGCTCCTGCGTCGAGGGTCTCTGCCGCACCGAGCACTGCCAGGAGCTGAGCGCGCCCCTCGGCCAGCGGCAGGGTTCCGACCGTGACCGCCTCGGCGATCCGTGCCGCATGCTCCAGCGCGACCGCCACGCCGGTCGGTTCCCGGTTCACGGTCAGCAACTCGTAACCCGCGCGGAGCGCGGCCGCGAGGTCGCCGTTATGGTCCTCAGGGCCGTTCGCGGCCAATGGGCGCAGCCACAGGTCGGCATGGGACTGCGCGATCTGGATGTAGGGGCGGTAGTCGGTGAGGGTCCCACATCGCCCGCCGGCTCCTTCAGTGCTGCGCTGGCCGGTCCAGTCTTTCGCGAGCCATCGGTGGCGTCGGCAGACCTCCAGTCGGTAGTCCACAGACCGGTCGCGTGCGCGGGCGCGCCGCTCGATCACGACAGTCGACGGCTCGGTGCAGGTGGTGATCTGGCGCAGGACCGGCATGGTGGTATCTCTTCCTGGTCGCGGGTGGAAGCCTGATCATGGCCAGTGGCAGGTAGGCCCGTCGTCCACGATCGGACGCTACGGCTGTGAGGCAGCTCTCACTTTGAGGGCGGGTCGGCACGGCCAGTCGATACGGGAATGGCCATGCCCCTGACGTCGGGTCAGGGGCATGGCGTCCCAAGCAACAAGCAACGTGACGGTGTCGGCGCGAGGCAGCAGGATCGTTGAAGGGCTACGAGGTGGTGAGGATGCGACCCAGCTCGGCGTCCAGCGCCGCTCGCACGCTGGGCACTGAGCTCTCCCGGCCGTACGGAACCACTTCGGTCGTACGGTGGAGGAAGTCTTCGATCGGCGGCCGAGGGGCCGTCAGGAGCGCGCTGGCGTCGTCCACACGAAGACGGAGGACGACGTCGTCTGCGTTGCGCGGATCAGGACCGATCTGTACATCCCCTTCTCCCGCCTGCCGGACCAGGCCGTCTCGGATCAGGTCGCGGTTCACGTGCCAGACGACAGGCTCGTCTCCCGTGCTCATGCGGAAGACGATCCGTACGGCGTACGGGTCTTCCAGCGCGTAGTGCAGAAAAGCTGTGATGACGAAGCAGGGGTGCGGCTGCGGCATATGGAGCCTCATCGCAAAGGCGGTGCTGACCGGCTCCTGCACATCAGTGCTCATCGAAACTGATCTCCTCGGTAGTGAATGGCAGGAGTGTCTAGCTGAGGCCGTTGAAGCGTGGTCCCGTCGCGAATCTCTTGCCATCCGTGAGCAGGTGTCGACGTTGGTCTCTTCGGGGACCGAGCACGCAACTTACGGGGTGAGGCGGACAACCACCCGGAGCTCCTGACTGCGATCACCGCCGCCAACCGGCCGTGTCCGGTTGACCGGTGAGCATGCGGCGGGGCCACCACCGCGGTGGCCCGCAAGGAGGTCACGACATTGCCCGCCGACTACATCCCTTCGCCGGCCGAGACCGCGGAGGCCATGCCTGCAGAGATCGAAGATCAGGTGCACGCTGACTACGCCGACTGGAGTGTGGTGACCAGTGCGGACGAGAGCCATCCCTTCCCCATGCTGGTTCTGGGGAACGACAGGGCCGAGTTGCATCTCGAGCTGGGCCCGGAACGACTGGACGAGCTCCTTGGTGCGCTTGCCGCACAGATCCAAGAGAGCGACGCCGGTGATCTTGACTACCTGGAACCCGATGATGCTGCGCGGAAGCCTCTCACCAGGCGGATCGGTTCCAAGGCAGTGAACGCCTCGGGATGGCCGACCGCGGACCGCTGGTGGCGGTCGGCCGATTCGGGTACGCGCATTATCATCGTCGGCGTCATCGTGGCGGTCATGGTGCTCGGGCTGCTGGTGACGTTCTGAGCCCAACGTGACGAGGCTCCGTCCTGTCCAGCCCGCGGGTGTGCTGTCAGGCAGTGCGGTTGCTGCTTCCTCGAATGAGAGCGAGTTGCTGTTCATCGGGCAGTTGGTCGAGAAACGTCGCCGCGCCGTACTGCTGTGCCTTAGCGGCCAGTGCCTCTTCTTCTGTTGCGCCTGGAAGGAGAGCCCAGGTGGCGGTGCACCACGGCTCACCGACGAAGTGGTGCAGCCGACCGTGGGAGAAGCACCAGGCGAAGACGGTGTGGTCACTCAATGGTTGTCCTGAGGTGCTAGTCGGGAAAGGTGGTGGTGGGCAACGTACCTGGCGGTACCGACAATTACGCTGCTTCCGCGGAGTGCTCCGCTTCATCGTTCGTCGAGCGGGGTCCCGGGGTAGTGAGTGCGTCGGCCGTGCGGATGCTGGAGTGCAGGGGCCAGCACAGGACAGCCCCGAGTGCTCCAGCGCCGCAGATGATCCACGTCGCAGTCACCCCTCCGCCGTGGCTGAGGGACCAGGCGGCAAGGAGAGGCGCGGCGATGACCGCCAGGGCGAGGTTGCTCCCCCACAGGCCGGCGTACCGTCCGTGTGCTCCAGGCGGGGCAAGGCGGGAGACGAGGTCGCCGGCTGCGATGAACAGGATGATCTCGCCTGGGACGGCGGCGGCTGCGGCAAGGCAGTATCCGGCGGTGGAATCCGCCAGACCGGCCAGGCCCATACCGGCGCCCAGGAGGAGGGCGCTGCTTGCCAGCAGACCGGTCATGGGCCCTCCGTGCGCAGCGCGCCTGCTGAGCCATGGGGTCATGAACGGGGACAGGATCAGTACGGCGGCCGCGTTCGCTACCTGCGTCCAGCCGTACGCGGTGGCGTCCAGGTTGTCGTGGCTCATCAGCATCGGAAGGGCTGTGAAGACGCTGCCGGCGCAGATGAGTGCGCAGAGGCTGGCCAGGGAGAGCAGCCACAGACGGGCGTCGCGTACCGCGTGGGTGTAGCCCGTCTTGGTTCCCTCGGGGTCGGTGCGGCGGGTGTACGGAGGGAGTAGGAGTACGGCGGCCCCTCCGAACGTCGCGCAGGCGAGCGCGTTGACCCAGAACAGTGTCGGAAGTCCTGCTGTGGCGGCGAGATAGCCGCCCAGTGATCCGGTGAGGGCGGCTCCGATGTTGACGGCGAAGTGTCGCCAGCCGTTCACCAGTACCTGCTGGGCCTTGGTGGGGAAGGCGTCGTCGATGAGTGTGGTGATCACCGGCCGGGCGGCGTCGTAGACCACACCGGTGAGGAGGGCGGCGGTGATGAGCCCCGTTGAGGAGCGCACTTCTGCCAGGATCGGCAGGATGACTGCGGCTGTGGCCATGGCGTAGGCGAGTGTTGCGCGCGGTCCGATGCGGTCGGACAGCCAGCCGCCGCCTACCTGTCCTATGAGCCAGCCAGCGCCGAAGCTTGCGACGATCCAGCCGGTCGTCTGCGCGGAGAAGCCGAGGCTGTCGGCGTGGTACGGCAGGAAGGGGTAGGCGAAGCCGAGGGCACGGATGGCGAAGGTCCCGATCAGAGCCGCCCAGATGATCGGGGGCCATCGGCGGTTCTCGACTGGTGTTGTGGTGGTGACCTGCGGCGAGACGACGGCAGAAGGCACGGCTGCTCCAGGGGTCAGGTGACTTGTGCGGGGGTGGTCGCGCCGAGGCCTGCTCGGTCAGGTCAGCGCGGGGGTGCGGATGGAGTCCGCGAACAGGGCGGCGGTGTCGGCGGCAGCTGCTGCGCCGGTGCTGTCGGGGCGCCGCAGGAGACAGCGGACGATGGGGGACCCGACTACGACGCCGGCGACGTGGGGGGCGACTTGCTCAGCGAGTTCGGGGGTGGAGATGCCGACCCCGGTGACGATGGGGACGTCGGACAGTCGCTTCAGCCGGTGGGTGAATGCCTTCAGGGCGCCTATGTCGAGGGGTCCCTGGTAGCCGGTGCGGCCCGTAACGGCTGGTGCGTAGAGCCAGCCGCTCGCAGTCGCGGTGACCTGGCTGAGTTCGGTGTCGGTGGCCTGGCGGGGGGTGAACTGCAGGTTGTGGAGTCCGGCCGCGCGGGCGGCTGCGGCCCACTCGGCGGCTTCGGCTGGGGGGAGGTCTGGGATCAACGCTCCGGCGGCGCCGGCGTCGGCGAGTTCGCGCGCGAATCGATGCGGGTCGTGTGCGCGGACGGGCTCCCAGTAGGTCATCACCAGAACGGAGGCTTGGGTGGTTTCGGCTGTGCGCCGGACGGTGGTGAAGACGTGCTGGGTCTGTGTCCCGTGTTCGAGGGAGCGCTGGTTCGCCGCGGTGATGGCCGGTCCGTCGAGGGGGGCATGCGGGTGGGGCAGGCCGATTTCGAGGACATCGGCTCCGGCCGCGGCGAGCATCTGAAGGGTCTCGATGTCCAGGCCGGGGGCCGGGAATCCGGCTGGCAGGTAGGCACCGAATACGGGTATGGGCTGGGCCAGCCTGGCGGCGAGACGGGCCGCAGCGGGGGTGATGTCGTGCACGGAAGGTCCTTGGGAGAGTGATCGGCCGGGGGCGGGAGGCCCGGGCTACGGGGCGGGGGTGGGAAGCGGATGTGTTTGTGTCTGCGGCGCGTCTCGGAGGGCCTTGGCCAGGGGGCGGCACGCGGCGACGGCGATGAGTGCGCTGCCGACCAGTAGGGCGGCGACCAGGGGGCGGCCGCCGGTGTTCAGCGCCAGGGCGATGCCGAGCGGCGGAAGAGAGGCGACGGCGGTTGCTCCGCTGAGGACTGCCTGGTAGCGGCCGGTGGCGTTGCGGGGGGCGTGGGTGGAGATGTAGGCGCCGAGTGCGACGGAGAAGGCGATCTCGCCGGGGACCAGGAGCGCGGCCGCGGCGGCGTACCCGAGGGTGGTGTGCTGCAGAGCGGCGAGGCTGATGCCGAGCCCGAGGATGGCGCAGCCGCAGGCGAGGATCGGGACGAGAGGGTATTTGGGGGTGTCCCCGGATCCGACGAGCAGCCGGGTGAGGGGTGGGGTGAGGGCCAGGACCGTGATCGTGTTGGCGAGCATCGCCAGGCCGTAGCTGGTGGGCGGGAGCCCGTCGTCGGTCATGAGTAGCGGCAGGACGGAGACCAGTCCCCAGGCGCAGGTCATGCCGCAGACGGCCGCGACGGCGATCCAGCGCAGTGAGGGGTCGGCGAAGACCTGGCGGTAGGTGACGGCGGGGGCCTCGGCGCTGCCAGTCGCGGGCCGCGGTGTCAGGACTCGGTAGGCCACGGCGGCGAATGCAAGGCACGCGAGTCCGTTGACGACGAAGAGGGCTTTGTAGCTGTAGTGGTGGGCCAGGTATCCGCCGGCTGCCGCGCAGATGGCTATGCCGACGTTGGAGGCCCAGTACAGCCAGGACTGCGCACGGGTTCTTCCGGCTTCGCTGTCGATGGTGGCATTGATCTGCGCGCTGACCGCCGGCCGGTGGATCTCCATCGTCATGCCGAGGAAGAACGAGACCAGGAGTAGGGCGGGAAACGACTCGGCGATCGCGAGAGCGAAACAGGCGAGGGAGGACAGCGCCATGACGAGCGAGAGGCCGGCCCGTTGTCCCAGCCTGTCTGTGAGGGCCCCGGCTGAAGCGAGGCCGGCGCACCAGCCGAGCCCGAACGCGGTCAGTGCCGCGCCTGCGGCCGTGGTGCCGTATCCGAGCCCGTCAGCGACGTAGTAGCCCAGGAAGTCCCATGCGAAGCCAGCGGCCTTGATGAGTAGGGAGGAGGCGAGCAAGGTCCAGACGGCGGAACGTGCCGCTCGCACCGCTGGGCTGACGGGCGGGGTGATGACGGTGGGGGCGGTGGTCATGCATCTGCTCCGGATACTTGAGGGGCAAACGCCCGGTTGTGCTGGTGGGAGACGGGTGGGTGGCCCGGATTGAGCCCGGACCTGTCGGCCGTCTCTGGGGCCCGACGGACAAGTTCGAGCGCCGGGATGTTCAGCCCCGACCGCTTCGTCTTCGTGGAGGAGCGATCTCTTGTTCCAGCTCGAGGTCGGCGTCGATCTCCTGCTGGATCGCCGGGTCGTACCGCGGTTCGAGGAAGACGTCTTGCCAAGCCGGTCGGGGGGACAGTGGCTGCCGACGGGTTCGCCCGGGAAGGGTGGTGCGTGCGCCCGGGACCTGTTGGGGCCGGTGGGATGGCTGAGCGGGTGACACTGCGTCGCCTCCTTGTGGCATGGCCAAGTGGGCCGCAGAGGGCATCAGCGGTCCGAAGGGGTGGGCGGTGTCCCGGCCTCAGGACCGGGACACCGCGTGTACATGTGCAGGGAGCCGCGGCGGATAGCGCGTATGCGGGAAGGGCCTGCGGTGGCAGCTCCGCACCGCCTGGCGAGTTCGGCTAGCCGGCGAGGCTGAGGAGCATGTCCTTGCGTATCCAGCCGTAGGTGTTCGCGGCCATGCCGCTCTTGGACCGGTGGATCAACTTGCCGTAGTACCAGTCGCCCTTGCCGCAGTAGATGCGCAGGTCGTCGCCGTCGTAGAGGAACCCCTTGGAGGAGTACGACGTCCCCGGGCCCGACCGGTAGTTGATGCCGTTCCCGTCGACCTGGGCGTTGTGGTCCGCCAGGTTGTAGGTGCAGCTGGAGGCGGTGGCCGCCGACGCTGCCGGTGCCAGGGCGGCCGCCCCGCCGGCCATGAGGGCCGCGGACAGGGCGACGGTGGTGAAACGGCGGATGGACTTCATGCGTGCTGCTCCTTCGATCGCTGGTTACTTTCTGGGCAAAAACCACAAATACGACTTGCCTGAGCAGGCGGGGGTAAGGGGTCTCTCACCCCCGCCTGATCGGTTGCGATGTGGTGTTACGCGGCGTCGGGCTTGCCGACGCCGCGGGCGGCGCGGCGCTTGTTGATGCCGGCGACTCCAAGGGCGGCCGCGCCCGCTGCGAGCAGCCCGCCTGCCGCCAGGCCGAGCTGGGTGTTGCCGTCTGCTCCGGTATGGGCGAGCGACCCACTCGGCTTGCTGTCCGCCACGTTCTGCGTGGTGTCGGACACCTTGCTCGGCCCGGGTGAGCTGGCTTCGGGCTTGCCGTTGCCTTCTGCCTCACCCGTCTGGCCGCCCGCCCCGGATCCCGGGGTCGACTCGTCGCCACCCCCGGGGTTCGAGCCCGGGTCGGGAGTGGGGTCGACGCTCGGGTCGGGCTTGGGGTCGGGCTTGGGGTCGGGCTTGGGGTCCGGCTTCGGGTCCGGCTTCGGGTCCGGCTTCGGGTCGGGCTTGGGGTCCGGCTTCGGGTCCGGAGTGGGGTCGGTGCCCGGGTCCGTACCGGGGTCCGTGCCGGGGTCGGTGCCCGGGTCCGTGCCGGGGTCGGTGCCCGGGTCCGTGGCGGGGTCGGTGCCCGGGTCGGTGCCCGGGTCGGTGCCGGGGTCCGTGCCGGGGTCGGTGCCCGGGTCGGTGCCGGGGTCCGTGCCCGGGTCGGTGCCGGGGTCCGTGCCCGGATCGGTCGGGTCGTCCGCGGGGGTCACGACCGTCTTCGCGTCCACCTTGGCCCCCACCTCGCCCACGGCCGCATCAGCCTGCACCTGCGCGGTGGCGCTCACCTCTGCGGCCGAGGCACCGGTGGTGGCGACGCCCAGCACGCCGGCTGCCATGACGGCGGCCGAGGCCACCCTCATCATGCGCCGGCGCGGCGTCGTATTCCTCTTACTCATGCGTCTCGTTGCCCTTCATCGCACGTTGGCAGGCCGCCGCGGATCGACGATCTCCAACGAGACGCACAGTAGGAACGGAAGCGGACACCTCCCTCGAAGCGCGTTCCCTGCGGCATCTACCGCGCGCCCGGGCGGTGACCACTGACTTGTTGGGCCTCGTCGTCAGCAGCTCGGCACAGCAGTCGGCCGCAGAAGAGCCTGTCCGCTCTGCTTCATACGTTCAGGACATGAGCAGTTCACAGCTTCCGCCCCACACCGCAGTGCTCGCAGTGCTGGCACAGGTTCCACCAGTGCCTCTTCGACGCCGCCCTGAGGCTCGCGCACCGCCGAGGGTGCCTCGCGCCGTCAGCCGAACAGTGCCGTCTCTCGACAACGAAGGAAGTAATCCATGCGACCTCTGACCCGGCGGGCCGCGACCGCGACCGCAGTCACAGCCCTCATGCTCGGTGGAGCCACCGCCCTCGCCGCTCCCGCATCCGCAGTCGGCTCCACCGCGTGCACCAAGAACGTGGCCGACTACACCGCATGGACCTCAACCACCGTCCACCTCCGCAACGGCCCGAGCACCAGCTACACGTCCCTGGGGCTGCTGCGCACCGATACCAAGATCACGGTTGCCTGCTACGCGAAGAACGGCTCCTGGGCCCACATCAAGGTCCGCAGCGGAGCCAACTCGGGCAAGACCGGATGGATCAGCGCCTACTACATCTCGGTGCCGATGCAACTGGACTGACCGACACCGCCGAGTGCCGCAACGGCCCCGAAGGTGCCGTTCCGGGCGACACGCCATGAGTGGCCCTGACCCGCGCGTCAGGTCCACTCATGGCCAACCCGGCCAGGCTCCACCGATTCCTTGAAACGCCACCTGAGTCCTCCACGCCCCTGCTGCGGAGCCTCGGAAGGAGACACATTCCGTGAACCGACCGCCCTTGGCCGCTCACTACGGCCTCGGCGTGATTTTCCCCGTTGTCGTATTGGACAGCAGCGGATGGAAGCAGGCGGCGCCATGGGCCCGCCCCCAGCGGGTCACAGATCGCGGCGACCTCCTGGTCCTGCGCTGGTCCGGTCCTGAGCAGGACGCGGACGAGTCGGTGCAGCTACTGGTCACCCTCGCCCGACTCGCACCCGACCCGCTCGACGACGAATCAGCGTTGGTGGCGTATGACGAGCAGTTGCCCCGCTCCGTACGTCTGATCGCGCTGCGCCCTTCCGCGCTGATTGGCAGCTGGGCGGAGCGCCCCGGACAGCAGCCGCCGACCGGCCGCATCGCATAGCGCCCTCCCTCCCGCCCGACCTGCACTACATCGGAGTCCTACATGCCCCACACCGACGAACCGGCCGTTGCCGTCATCACCCCGACCCGGTTGCGCGCGGAGCGAGTCCCGTACCTGTTGGAGTTGTACGCCAGCCTTCAGCGGCAGGCCGTCCCGTTCCAGTGGGTCCTGGCGCTGGATGGTGTACCGCTCTCGCGGCTGCCCGCGGTCCTGCGGGAAGACCCCCGCGTCGTCGCCGTGCCGCTGCCCCGTGCCGTCGGTGCCGGCGCCGCCCGGAACTTCGCGTTGAACGAGGTCACGACCGCCTGGTGCACCACGGCTGACGATGACGACTTCCTGCCGGAAGGATCGTTGTCGATCCGGCTCGAGCACGCGCGCTCCCACGGCCTGGGATGGTGCGCCGGCTGGTCTGCAGACCTCCACCCGGACGGCTCGACCACGACCTGGCACTGCCCCACACCGCCCGGCTTCCACGAGCCCGGCGCCGTGTGGCGGTTCTGGAAGACTCCCGACTCGACGATCCCGATAGGGCCCACCACCCTGCTCGCCCGCACCGACCTCATTCGCGGCAGCGGTGGGTATGCCGCCCTTCCTCAAGGAGAGGACTACGCCTACCTGGTGGGAATTACGGGTGGCGCTCCTGGAGCCCTTCTGCCGACCGTGGTCTACCACTACCGAAAGCACCCGGAGCAGATGACAGCTCATCCCTCGTATCCGGCGATGGAATCGCGGGCGCGCGTGTTCGCGTGGAGGCACGGTCAGCACCTGGCCGCGCTCCGCGAGGGTCTCAAGGAAACCGCGAAGACGGCGTGAAGGAAGCAGACATGACCAACCAGTTGGACCCGTGGGACCCCGATTACCGCAAGCCGACGGTGGAGCCGGAGCCCGAGGAGCCGTGCGAGGGGTGCATCTGGTGCCGTATGGCGAAGGCGAAGTTCGACCGGGTCCTGGACGGCGCCGACTATTCGTGGGCGTGCTACCAGGACCCCGAGCAGTTCAGCTACACCGCGAGCGGCAGCTTCCTGCACCGCACGACCTGCAGCCGCGTCCGCCGTCGGATGCCTGCCGAACACGTACGCCCGGAGGGCGAGGCGTACGACCGGGCCTTGCAGAAGTGGGCGCACGAGCACCACGACTACAACAGTCCGGAAGCTGAGGAGAGGTACAGCCCTCACCTGCGGCTCTACATCATGAGCCCGGCCCGGGCCCGCCAGTGGATCGCGGAGAACACGGGGCCGCTCGGTGGACGTAACTACCGGCTGTGTAAGGAGTGCCGGCCGAGCGAGCCGTGACGACGGCTCGCTTCTTCAACCAGGCGTCACAGACCTGCCGCGATGGCGCCCACCACCGGTGCCGCAGGACATCCTCCACTGCTATGAGCCGGGCCTTCCTTCCCGCCGCGCGTTCCAGGCCTCCGCTGGAGACGTAGCCAGCCGTGCCCGGGACGGGGGTCCGGACATTGCTCTACTTCGCCGGTTTGCGCCGGAACCGGGACACCTCCACCGCCCATGCGGCCAGAGCCGCCAGGTCCCCGTTCGCCGGGGGACGGCCCAAGGCGGCTGCGATGCGGGGGTAGGCCGGGTGCATGTCATGGTCGGCGCCGGTGACCAGCGCGGAGAGCAGCGGGGCGCTGCCGTCGCGGCTGCGGTCGATCCGAATCAACAACGGCGTCTGCTCGCCGCGCTCCAGGGCCGCAAGCTCCGGTGGCAGCTGCTGCCGGATCTGTGCCCACGTGAGGGTGGTTCCCGCGGACGCGGCCTTCTGCAGGATCGCTCTGACCGCCTGCGTCAGCGGGTCGAGCGGCGTGCGCTCGGGGCGGTCCCGGTTCCTGACCGGCCGTGCGCTGTCTGGGCGCACGGACTCGCGGCGGTCCGCTGCCCGCTGTCGCCGCTCGCTCTTCTGCTCCCACGACACGACCGCCAGACGGTCCTTGGGGTCGAGCTCATCGCCCGCGGTCTGCGCCGCGCGTACGAGGGTGCCCACGTGCCTCTTCAACTCGGCTGCGGACAGGGAGCGTTCCTCCCGGCGCAGGTACTTGAGCAGCTTACGCGCATCCGTGGCGGCTTCTCGGCGCCGCTGAGACCTCGTCTTCCGGCCGGCGGCCGGGCGCGGCTCCTTCTTCGGCTTCTTCGGGGCCGGCCGCACCGGCCGGTAGCCCGCCTCCTGCCGGAGTGCGGCTGGGGCGCGGGGTTCTTCGATACGGTCCTGCCCGCGCAGGTAGGAGCGTGCGGCAGCGAGCACACGTTGCTCCGAGACGCTGGCGCCGCGCCGGGTCAGGGCGGCGGCCTGCTGAAGGCGGGAACGCACGTCCCAGGCGCGGCGCTCGCGGACAGCCGCCTCGAGCTCGGCGAACAGACGGTGCTGGTACTCCTCATGGGTGGCAAGCCACGCGCGTGCCTCCGTCAGCGCGGTCTCCACCGAGGTTCGCACGCGCGGGGTCAGGCTCTGCAGCAAGGAGTCGCCGCCTGCACACAGCCGGCGTACGTGTTCGACCGTGCCGGTCCGCTGCGCGGCCTCCAGGCCGCGGACGAACGTCACCACCTTCTCCGGCAGAGCCGCGGACTGGGTGGCCGGGCTCTTGGTAACGACGCGGCTCGGGCCGGAGGCACGGGTACGCAGGAGACGGGCCGCGGTCGGCGTGAGCAGGCCCTCGTTGCCCCAGGTGCACTCCCTGAGCGGAATCCAGTCCGTGGGGTGGGCCAGGCTCTGCGTTCCGATCCAGACTCGTCTGGTCGCACCATCGCTGTCGCACCGCACCCGATAGACGTACGGGCAACCCACCAGGCTGCCCGGCTCCGGCACCACACCGGGTCCGAGAACTACGGTCCGCTCGGCGGCATCCCAGTCGGGCCGGACCGAGCCGTCCATATGGATGCGCAAGGAGACACCGTCCTCCAGGTCCACGTCGACCAAGGAACCAATCGGCGGAGGGAAGGAGAAGCGCGCGACGCGGCCGTGGTCCAGCAGCGACCGGGAGAGGGCCGACTTCACGTACAGGTGGTCCGCGCTGGACTCACCCACGGCCGGCCGGCGGCAGGTATTCGGCATGCCGTTCGGCTGAGGGAAGTGCTGGAAGTGGCACTGCCGATCGACGTAGAGCTTCGTGGCGAGCTGGGCACCGCAGCCGCCGAGCAGCACACCGCACCAGAATGTGTCGCCTTCATGGGCGTGGCGGAAGACGTCCAGTTCGATCGCTTCAGGGGGCAGGACGATGGGCACATCCGAGTGCTCGTCGCCGATGACCGCCGTCTGCACCAGCCTGGAATCGCGCATACGCCGCCCCCCTCTTCACCTTCCGAACCACGATCGGCGCGGCGTGCTGGCGCCACGGGCAGTCCCGGCGCGAACGGGACGAAGGCAGTCTGCCGAACGCGCAGCACCCGCCCAGCGAGATCGCAGAGCGGGTGCCGAGGAGTGCGAGCTCAGGCGGGGGTGATGTTCTCCGCCTGAGGACCCTTCTGACCCTGAGTGACGTCGAAGTTCACCTTCTGGCCCTCCTGAAGCTCGCGGAAGCCGGAGCTGGCGATGTTGGAGTAGTGGGCGAAGACGTCGGGG
>Ga0196960_10000025_pt1 | contig 54981 bp, 44 predicted proteins | sample S3v_5metaG_FD_183187 | JGI IMG/M metagenome (GOLD analysis project Ga0196960, IMG submission 183187) | Soil microbial communities from Anza Borrego desert, Southern California, United States - S3+v_5 | ecosystem: Environmental > Terrestrial > Soil > Desert | place: USA: California | collected...
CGGCCTCCGCGGCGGACCCCACGGCCGAGGTCCGGCGGCCGGCGTTTCACCGTCGGCCGCCGGGTGGTCAGCTCTCCTCGGACGAGGCCGGAGCCGTCTCCTTCGCCGCGACGGCCGCCTTTTTCGCAGGCGCCTTCTTGGCCGCGGCCGTCTTCTTCGCCGCCGTCGTCCTGGTGGCGGTCGTCTTGGCGGCGGTCGTCTTCTTCGCCACCGCCTTCTTGGCCGTCGTGGCCTTCTTCGCGGTCGCCTTCTTGGCAGGGGCCTTCTTCGCCGTCTTCTTCTTCGCCGGCCCCTTGGCCCGCTTCTCGGCGAGCAGCTCGTAGCCGCGCTCCGGCGTGATGCCCTCGACGCTGTCGTCGGTCCGCAGTGTCGCGTTCGTCTCGCCGTCGGTGACGTACGCACCGAAGCGGCCGTCCTTCACGACCACCGGAGCCCCGCTCACGGGGTCCGTGCCCAGTTCCTTCAGCGGCGGCTTGGCGGCGGCCCGCCCGCGCTGCTTCGGCTGGGCATAGATCGCGAGGGCCTCTTCGAGGGTGATGTCGAAGAGCTGGTCCTCGGACGTCAGGGAACGCGAGTCCGTGCCCTTCTTGAGGTAGGGCCCGTAACGGCCGTTCTGCGCGGTGATCTCGACGCCCTCGGCGTCCTCGCCGACGACCCTCGGCAGGGACATCAGCTTGAGCGCGTCTGCCAGCGTCACCGTGTCGAGCGACATGGACTTGAAGAGCGACGCGGTCCGCGGCTTCACCGCGTTCTTGCCCGTCTTCGGCGTGCCCTCGGGCAGCACCTCGGTGACGTACGGGCCGTAACGCCCGTCCTTCGCGATGATCTGGTTGCCGCTGACCGGGTCGGTGCCCAGCTCGAAATCGCCGCTCGGCTTGGCCAGCAGCTCCTCCGCGAGTTCCACGGACAGTTCGTCGGGGGCCAGGTCCTCCGGCACGTCCGCGCGCTGGTGGCCCTCGGAGTCCTTCTCGCCACGCTCGATGTACGGCCCGTAGCGGCCGACGCGGAGCTTGATGTCGTTGCCGACGGGGAACGAGGAAATTTCACGGGCGTCGATCGCACCCAGGTCCGTCACGAGCTCCTTCAGGCCGCCGAGGTGGTCCCCGTCGCCGTTGCCCGCGGCGGAGGCGGTGCCCGCTCCGGCGGTGTCGTCGCCGGTGCCGAAGTAGAAGTGCCGCAGCCACGGCACGGACTGGGCCTCACCCCGCGCGATGCGGTCGAGGTCGTCCTCCATGCGTGCGGTGAAGTCGTAGTCGACGAGGCGGCCGAAGTGCTTCTCCAGCAGGTTGACCACGGCGAACGAGAGGAACGACGGCACCAGGGCCGTCCCCTTCTTGAACACGTAACCGCGGTCCAGGATGGTCCCGATGATCGAGGCGTACGTCGACGGGCGGCCGATCTCCCGCTCTTCGAGCTCCTTGACCAGCGAGGCCTCGGTGTAACGGGCCGGCGGCTTGGTCGCGTGGCCGTCGACCGTGACCTCGTCGGCGGTCAGCGCGTCGCCCTCGGCCACCTGCGGCAGCCTGCGCTCGCGGTCGTCCAGCTCGGCGTTCGGGTCGTCCGCGCCTTCGACGTACGCCTTCATGAAGCCGTGGAAGGTGATCGTCTTGCCGGACGCGGAGAACTCGGCGTCGCGGCCGTCGCTCGCCCGGCCGCCGATCTTCACGGTGACGGAGTTGCCCGTGGCGTCCTTCATCTGGGAGGCGACGGTCCGCTTCCAGATCAGCTCGTACAGCCGGAACTGGTCACCGGTGAGGCCCGTCTCGGCCGGGGTGCGGAAGCGGTCGCCGGAGGGGCGGATCGCCTCGTGCGCCTCCTGCGCGTTCTTGACCTTCCCGGCGTACGTGCGGGGCCTGTCGGGCAGGTAGTTCGCCCCGTACAGCTGCGTGACCTGCGCCCGGGCCGCGGAGACCGCGGTGTCCGAGAGGGTCGTGGAGTCCGTACGCATATAGGTGATGAAGCCGTTCTCGTACAGCTTCTGCGCCACCTGCATCGTGGCCTTGGCTCCGAAGCCCAGCTTCCGGCTCGCCTCCTGCTGGAGGGTCGTCGTGCGGAAGGGTGCGTACGGCGAGCGGCGGTACGGCTTGGACTCCACCGAGCGGACCGCGAACGTGGAGCCGGCGAGTGCCGCGGCCAGGGCGCGGGCATTCACCTCGTCCAGGTGCAGCGTCTGGCCCGAGGAGGACTTGAGCTGCCCGTCCGGGCCGAAGTCGCGGCCCTGGGCGATGCGGCGCCCGTCGACCGCGCTGAGGCGGGCGGTGAGCGTCGAAGGGTCGGAGATGTCCCCGGTGCGGCCGGTGGCGAAGGTACCGGTCAGGTCCCAGTACTCGGCGGACCGGAAGGCGATGCGCTCGCGCTCGCGCTCGACGACGAGGCGGGTGGCCACGGACTGGACACGGCCCGCGGAGAGCCGCGGCATGACCTTCTTCCACAGGACCGGCGAGACCTCGTAGCCGTAGAGGCGGTCGAGGATACGGCGGGTCTCCTGGGCGTCGACCATGCGCTGGTTGAGCTCGCGCGGATTGGCGACCGCGGCCCGGATCGCGTCCTTGGTGATCTCGTGGAAGACCATCCGGTGGACCGGGACCTTGGGCTTGAGGACTTCCTGCAGGTGCCACGCGATGGCTTCGCCCTCGCGGTCCTCATCGGTGGCGAGGAAGAGTTCGTCGGATTCGGCGAGAAGCTGCTTGAGCTTCCTGACCTGGGCTTTCTTGTCTGCGTTGACGACGTAGATCGGCTGGAAGTCGTTCTCGACGTCCACACCGAGGCGGCGTACCTCACCGGTGTATTCATCCGGCACCTCGGCGGCGCCGTTCGGCAGGTCGCGGATGTGCCCGACGCTCGCCTCGACGACGTATCCGGGGCCGAGATAGCCCTTGATCGTCTTCGCCTTGGCAGGCGACTCGACAATGACGAGTCGGCGGCCTGCGGTCTCGCTGGTCGGGGACAACTTCGCTCTTCTCTCCGGTCGGCACTCGTGGGCATCCGGGCAGCGCTCTGACGCTGCCCGCGGTGCTGTCGCTGCGGAGTGTGACGGTACAACCCGCCCCCGTGTCAAACGGCAAAAGCCCGCAACGGCCACTCGAACGGTAACCCGACTTCCGCCATTCCTGCCGCCCGGACTGCCCGGTCCGGCCCTCACACGGCTTTCGCCTGCGGGTTTCGAGGCCTGGCGGAGGAGCCTGCCGGGCGGCCGGTCCGAGGCCGCCGTCCCCTGCCGGAGCAGCGGATCAGCTGCGGGTGAAGCACCACACGCCGAGGACGAGGAAGAGTACGCCGAAGAACGTGGCGAGAACGGTGGAGGCGACGGGGCTCACACCGAGCGCAACCGGCGCACGCTGAATGGTGCGCGCCCCCGTCCATACGAGGAGAGCGGCTCCGAACAGCGTGAATGCCGCACCGGCGAAGACAGCGGTGACGCTCTCCATGTCCGTGCCCCTCTCGCTCTTCCCCTCGGCTGACACCGTGGCGCTCGTACGCCGTCGTGTCCCCCTTGGCTCCCGCGCCCCCGTCCGGTGGCCCGGCAGGGCTGTCGGACGGCTCGCTGCCGGGTGACGCGGCAGAGGGGAGGCTGCCATGCCGGGGCGTCGCGGGCACGTACCCCGGATGAACGCCGGACATCTGCCCGGAGAACGGTCATGAGCGGAACCTGCGGCCACGCCGGAGCGTCACATGGACACACGTGAAGACGCTGGTCAGAAGGGTGTTGAGGGCCGGAGGCCCGGTATCGCTGCGCAGAAACGGAGCGTGACGGCAGACCGGGTCAGCCGGCCCCGTGCGAGGGCGCGGCGCCGCCTCACCGCACGGGCTCCAGGAAGCCTTCCTCCACCAGGAGCCGGATCGCCTGCGGGGTACGGTCACGCAGCAGCACCGGGTCCTCGGCCATCAACTGGGCGATGGCGTCCAGGATGCGGCCCGCGGGCAGCGAACCGTCGCACACGCCTGCGAATCCGGCTCCGACCGCGTCGACCTTGGTCGCACGCCGCATCCCACGGTGCTGACGCAGCACCACATGCTCGGGGTCCTCGGCGCCCGGCAGCCCGACCTGCTCCTGGACGATCTCCTCGGCAAGGGTGAAGTGCGCGGCGAGCAGGGCCGCGTCGTCGTGCTCCCGCAGATAGTCCTGCCGCGCGAAATGGGCCTCGACGGCGGGCCCGAGGGGCTGTTCCACCGCGTGCGGCCACTCCTCGGCCACGAGCGAGGGGGTCCCGGCGGCGGCCGCGGCGGACTTCCGGAGTGTGATCCAGCCGAAACCGACCGCCTTGGTACTGCGGGCCTCGAACTCGTCCAGCCACGCCTCGTACCGCTGGACGTAGACGGCGGGGTCGGTGCGGTGGTCTCCGCTGTCGCGCAGCCACAGCTCGGCGTACTGCGTGATGTCCTGCACCTCGCGCTGCACGATCCAGGCGTCACAGCCGGCGGGCACCCAGGAGCGCACCCGGTCCTGCCATTCCTCGCCCTCCACGTGCTGCCAGTTCGCGAGGAACTGCGCGTACCCGCCCTCGTTGAGCCGGTCCCCGGCCTGCTGCACGAGGGTCCGGCACAGATCGTCGCCGCCCATGCCGCCGTCGCGGTAGGTCAGCCGCGCACCGGGGGAAATGACGAAGGGCGGGTTGGACACGATCAAGTCGTACGTCTCGTCGCCGACCGGTTCGAAGAGAGAGCCCTCCCGCAGATCGGCGGGTGCGGCTCCGGACAGGGCAAGGGTCAGGCGGGTGAATTCCAGCGCACGCGGGTTGACGTCCGTGGCCGTGACCCGGGTGGAGTGCTGGGCGGCGTGCAGGGCTTGGATGCCGGAGCCCGTACCGAGGTCGAGGGCGGAGGCCACCGGCTTCCGAACGGTGATCCCGGCGAGCGTGGTGGAGGCCCCGCCGACGCCGAGGACCACGCCTTCCTCGTGCGAGCCGATGCCGCCCGCACCGCCGACCGCGCATCCCAGGTCGGAGACGATGAACCAGTCCTGCCCGTCGGGCCCACCGTAGGGCCGTACGTCGACCGTCGCTCTCACCAGGTCGCCCCCGTGGACGGCCCAGCCGTCCGCCACGCATTCCGCCAGAGGGAGGGCGGCGGCGGCCGCGGCGGCCGGAACGGGGCGCTGCAGGAGGAACAGCCGCACCAGCGTGTCCAGCGGCGAGTCCCCGCGGGTGGCCCGGAGCGCCGGGACGGTTTCGCTGCGGGCGAGCGCTGCGTACGCGGGCGCGCCGAGCCGTTCGAGGAGGCCATCGGCGGTGAACGCGGCGGCGATCAGGGCTTCGCGGAGCCGGGGAGCGTGGTCGGATGCGGGGAGGCTGGTCGTACTCACCCGCCCATTGTGTCCGCTCACACCGACAACGGCAGCTGCCCGGCCCCCGCGAGGGACGGCCGGGCAGCAACTGCGAGGGGTCACGACCGCTACGGGATGCCGACCCGCTACGGCATGCCGTCCACTGCGGGACGCCGGTCGCTGCGGGACGCCGGTCGCTGCGGGACGCCGGTCACTGCGGGATGCCGACCGCTGCAGGGCGTCGACCGCTGCGCCTTCTCGACCGTTACGCCTTCTCGGCCGCTATGCCTTCTCGACCGCCGAGGCCGAAGGCGATGCGGTCTTCGACGCCGGGGTGGACGGCGCTGAGGCGGACGGAGCGGGGGCGGGGGGAGCCGAGGCCGTCGGCTTCTGGCAGCCCTTCTGCTTCGCCATCGCGGAACCGACCTCGCCGGACTGCAGCTTCTTCAGCGCCTGGTCACCATTGGTGCTGATCTTTGTCAGCTCATCGGCGATGCTCTTGAGACCGTCGGCGAACTTGGCCTGGTCCTTCGGATCGAGCGCGTCGACCTTCGTCTTCAGGTCCACATAGGCAGCCGACGAAGCGTTGAGCTCCTTCACGGCCTCCTTGTGCGTGGTTTCTCCGCCGTCCACGGGCGGAGCCCCCGCCGACTGCACAGCCGCGCCCAGCGCCTTGTACGCCTGTGAAATCTGCTGGAAGGCGGACGAGTCGGTCTTCTGGACGTCGGCGGGCTTGCTCTCATCGTCCGTCTGCTGCTGGATCGCGGCATTGGCGTCCGCGATCTTCTGCAACTGCGGCTGAACCTGGTCACAGACCTTCTTCGCCCAGTCGTTCACCTTGTTGTCGCTGTCGTCGCTACAGCCCGACAGCGTCAGTACGAGTACCGCACCGCCGGACAGTGCGGCTGCAAGCTTCTTGTTCACCGGATTGGGTCCCTTCCAAGGCTCTCGGCCCCGGAACTTACACGCCGCGTGCGCGGCAATCAGGCGCCGGTCATCCGATATATATTCTTTTGCATCCATTTGAACCAAGGAAAATGAGGGAGATACAACTCACCTGCCCGCTCGGACACACATGCGGAATCAGTACCTCCGTAAGGGACTCGTCCCTTCACCGAAGCAGCGGACGGCACATCACATCGCGCCGCCCGCCGTCCCGCTGATCAGGAGTTATGCCTCAGTCGGAGCGCCCCTGACCGCGAGTCCAACGAAACGCCGCCGGGCCCGTGGTTTCTGCAGGGCTGCCCTCGCCGTCACCACCACCGGCGCCGTCCGTGCTGTCGCTGTCGCTGTCGCTGTCGCCCACGGCAATCCCCCGTCGCTTGGACACATAGACCGCGCCGATGATGACGGCGACGGCGATGACGGCCACCAGGGCCCGTACCCCCGCGCTCGCGTCATCGCCGTAACTGAACTGCACCACGGCGGGGGCGATGAGCAGTGCTACGAGATTCATCACCTTGAGGAGCGGGTTGATGGCCGGTCCTGCCGTGTCCTTGAACGGGTCGCCGACCGTGTCGCCGATGACCGTCGCCGCATGGGCCTCGCTGCCTTTGCCGCCGTGGTGGCCGTCCTCGACGAGTTTCTTGGCGTTGTCCCACGCGCCACCGGAGTTGGCGAGGAAGACGGCCATGAGGGTGCCGGTGGCGATCGCCCCCGCCAGGTAGGAGCCGAGGGCCCCGACCCCCAGGGTGAATCCCACCGCGATCGGCGCCAGGACCGCGAGCAGCCCGGGCGTGGCGAGCTCGCGCAGCGCGTCCTTGGTGCAGATGTCGACGACGCGGCCGTATTCCGGCTTCTCCGTGTGGTCCATGATCCCGGGATGCTCCCGGAACTGCCGCCGCACCTCGAGGACCACGGCCCCCGCCGACCGGGAGACCGCGTTGATGGCCAGCCCGGAGAAGAGGAAGACGACCGCGGCTCCGAGGATGAGACCGACCAGATTGTTCGGCTGCGAGATGTCCAGACTCAGACCCAGCTCCCCCGCCCGGGCTCCCACGTCGCCGACCGCCGTGGCGATGGCATCCCGGTACGAACCGAAGAGCGCGGCCGCCGCCAGGACCGCCGTGGCGATCGCGATGCCCTTGGTGATGGCCTTGGTGGTATTGCCGACGGCGTCCAGGTCCGTGAGGACCTGGGCTCCCGCGCCCGTGACGTCCCCGGACATCTCGGCGATTCCCTGGGCGTTGTCGGAGACCGGACCGAAGGTGTCCATCGCGACGATGACACCGACGGTGGTGAGCAGGCCGGTCCCGGCCAGCGCCACCGCGAAGAGTGCCAGCATGATCGACGTACCGCCGAGCAGGAACGCCCCGTAGACGCCGAGGCCGATCAGGAGCGCGGTGTAGACGGCCGATTCCAGGCCGATGGAGATACCCGCGAGGACGACGGTCGCCGGCCCGGTCAGCGAGGACTTCCCGATGTCCCGGACGGGGCGCCGGCTGGTCTCGGTGAAATAGCCGGTGAGCTGCTGGATCAGTGCGGCGAGCACGATCCCGATGGCCACGGCGACCAGCGCGAAGACGCGCGGATCGCCGCCGTGCGAGGTGATGGCGGCGTCGGTGACCCCGTCCAGCTCGGCGTACGAGGACGGCAGGTAGGCGAAGACTGCCACCGCCACGAGCAGGAGCGAGATCACGGCGGAGACGAAGAAGCCTCGGTTGATGGCACTCATCCCGCTGCGGTCGGCGCGCCTGGGAACGACCGCGAAGATCCCGGTCATCGCGGTGACCACCCCGATCGCCGGGACGATCAGCGGAAAGGCGAGCCCGGCATCCCCGAAGGCGACCTTGCCCAGGATGAGTGCGGCCACGAGTGTCACGGCGTACGACTCGAAGAGGTCGGCAGCCATACCCGCACAGTCACCGACGTTGTCGCCCACGTTGTCGGCGATGGTGGCGGCGTTGCGCGGGTCGTCCTCAGGAATGCCCTGCTCCACCTTGCCCACAAGGTCGGCACCCACATCGGCGGCCTTGGTGAAGATGCCGCCCCCGACCCTCATGAACATGGCGATCAACGCGGCACCGAGGCCGAAACCCTCCAGCACCTTGGGCGCGTCGGCGGCATACACGAGCACCACGCAGGAGGCACCGAGCAGGCCGAGGCCCACCGTGATCATGCCGACCACACCACCGGTGCGAAAAGCGATCTTCATCGCTTTGTGCGAAACAGCGGTGAGATCTTTCTCCGGTTCCCCCGCGGCGGGAGTCGCCTCGCGCGCGGCAGCGGCCACGCGCACATTGCTGCGGACGGCGAGTCGCATACCGATGTATCCGGTGGCCGCCGAGAAAATCGCACCCACCAGGAAGAACAACGAGCGCCCCGCACGCTGCGACCAGTTGTCGGCCGGGAGCAGCAGAAGCAGGAAGAACACGACGACGGCGAAGATGCCGACGGTACGCAGCTGCCGGGCCAGATAGGCGTTCGCGCCCTCCTGGACCACCGCCGCGATCTCTTTCATGCGTTCGGTGCCTTCACCGGCCGCCAGGACCTGGCGTACGAGCAACTGGGCCACCGCCAGCGCGGCAAGGGCGACGACCGCGATGACGACGACGATCAGCCGGTTGCCGTCGGTGAGTACTGCTGCTGCCAGTGAGGTGGGCCGGCCGGAAGATACGGAAACGTGCGTCAGTTCTGCCATTGGGGTGTTGAGGAACTCCGCCATACGTCCTCCTTGACGCTGAGCGCTCAAGACGTGGACGGATTGTAGGGAGAGGAACCTGATCAAAACAGTGGGTGGTCAATGAAATCGAGTTCCGTCCACCCAATGGCAAATGATCTCGCTCTCATATGAACCCGAATGCAGTAATGGGGCAGACATGCGGGGCGCACGGAATTTCGGAGATCATTGATCAAGCGCTACGGAGAAGTCCCTGTTCAGCAGGGGCCGAAATTGCGATCACACCTGTCCCCGATACCGGCGTCCACGCGGCACGAGGAGGGGCGGAGACCGCGCCGGGCAACAGGATCGGCTCGCACGAGGAGAAGCCGGTTGCACGAGGAGAAGCTGGTTGCACGAGGAGGCGCGGGCTGCGCGGGAGGGCTCGGAACCACGGAGGGTACGTGCGCACGACGGGGGCGTGGGCCGAACGTGAGCACGGGCCGCACCAGGCGGGCTGAACGGCCCGGGCGAGGGGTACTGCGCCGGACCGGGCAGGTTCGCACCGGACGAGGCGAACCTCCGGACGAGATGGGCTGCGCCGGCCTGAGCGGGGTCCGTCGAGCGAGTTCGACCGCGCCGGGTGAGTCCCTATCTCGCCGGGCGAGTCCCTTCGTGCCGGGCGAGACAGGTCAGGGAAGCACAACGGCCAGGGCCGTCGGCCAGGTCATGCGGATCACTCCGCCATCCACGCCTGTGCGGACCTCCATGTCGTCGACCAGGCCACTGATGACCGCAAGGCCCATCTCGTCCTCGCTGTCGGCATCGGTCTCCGGGCCGTCAAGGCCAACACCGCCGGGCGCTCCGGGCACTGAGGTGCCGCTCCCCGGGGCGGAAAGCCCGTCGCCCACCTCGATGGAGAACGCCTTCTCCTCCTCGGTCAGAACAACCGTGACGGGAGCAGCGACGCCATGGCTCCGATGCAGTCCTACGGCGCGGCTGCACGCCTCGCCAACCGCGAGTCTGACCTCGTCGAGCACCGCCTCGTCGACGCCGGCCCGGCGCGCCATGGCGGCTGCCACGAGGCGGGCCGTCCTGACGTGCTCGGGCTGAGCGCTGAAGCGGAGTTCAACGGTTGGCATGCCATCCCCCTCGAACGTATGGGTGTGCATTTCAGGGGCCCGGGCGTGGCGCCCGGTACCCCTGCTCTCACTTTCCTCCAAAAACCGACGAAGCCGGCAGTCGGCCACATGGCCGACCGCCCGCTCATGGCGGCCCGTCTGCTGCCGCCTGCCGGTCTGTCACAGCGTGCCTGCCGGCCTTGGAGCTGCCGACCTGCACCGACGGTCAGTCGGTGGCCGCGACAGCCTCGTCGACCGTGGTGTGGATGGGAAACACCTTGGTCAGACCTGTGATCCGGAAGATCTTGAGAATGCGCTCCTGGTTGCACACCAGGCGCAGTGAGCCCTCATGGGCCCGGACACGCTTCAAGCCGCCCACGAGCACGCCGAGGCCGGTGGAGTCGAGGAAGTCGACGCCTTCCATGTCGACAACCAGGTGGTAGCTGCCGTCATTCACCAACTCGACCAACTGCTCGCGCAGCTTGGGCGCGGTATACACATCAATCTCGCCACCGACCTCGACGACCGTACGGTCGCCACCAGGCCCGGACACATTGCGAGTCGACAGGGACAGGTCCACGGATCCTCCAGCACCTTGCTATCGAGCGGTCGCCCCTCGGTCTCCCCGACGGAGGCCAGGGGACGGATCGCCAGCCGCGATGGCATTCAATCACTTACCAGCAGCCATGCACGACGCCTTGGGACCATTGTCCGTCACGCCAGTGACACACTCGGTGCCGATGGCCAAGAATCACCGCCCCAGTCGACCACCCGAGAACGCGGGCTCGCGCCCCTCTCCCACGGTGGTTCTCGACCGGCTCGCCGCAGCGGCGGGCCGGGCAGCGCGCATCACTCATACGGAGCACTTGCCCCCGCGTGCGGGAACCCATGCCATCTGGCCGGACCGCATCCGGTCAGAAGTGATCTCGGCGATCGGCCAGGCCGGGATCGACCATCCGTGGACACACCAGGCCACCGCCGCCGAGCATGCCCTGGACGGTGAGTCCGTCGTGATCGCCACCGGAACGGCGTCCGGCAAGTCACTCGCCTACCTCGCTCCGGTGCTGAGTACCCTCCTCGACGGCGCCCAAGCCCCGAACGGGCGCGGCACCACCGCCCTGTACCTCGCCCCCACGAAGGCGCTGGCCGCCGACCAGCGCCGCGCGGTGAAGGCGCTGGCGGCGCCCCTCGGCCCCGCGATCCGGCCGGCGGTCTACGACGGGGACACGCCGGTCGAAGAACGCGAATGGGTGCGTCAGTACGCCAATTACGTCCTCACGAATCCCGACATGCTGCACCGGGGCATCCTCCCGTCCCACCCCCGCTGGGCCTCCTTCCTCCGCTCTCTCCGTTTCGTGGTCATCGACGAGTGCCACACCTACCGGGGTGTCTTCGGCTCCCACGTCGCCCAGGTCCTGCGCCGCCTTCGCCGCCTCTGCGCCCGCTACGGGTCCGATCCCGTCTTCCTCCTCGCCTCCGCCACCGCGGCACGGCCCTCGGACGCCGCAGGCCGTCTCACGGGCCTTCCCGTCAAGGAGGTCGCCGACGACGCCTCGCCCCGGGGAGAGATGGTCTTCGCCCTCTGGGAGCCGCCGCTGACCGAGCTGCACGGTGAGAAAGGGGCTCCGGTGCGCCGTACGGCCACGGCAGAGACCGCCGACCTCCTGACCGACCTGACCCTCCAGGGCGTGCGCTCGGTCGCCTTCGTCCGCTCCCGGCGCGGAGCCGAACTCATCTCTCTCATCGCCAAGGAACGGCTGGCCGAGGTGGACCGCTCCCTGCCCGGACGCGTCGCCGCCTATCGTGGCGGTTACCTGCCCGAGGAACGCCGGGCCCTGGAACGGGCACTGCACTCCGGAGAACTGCTCGGCCTTGCCGCCACGACCGCCCTGGAACTCGGCATCGATGTCTCGGGCCTGGACGCCGTGGTCATCGCCGGCTATCCGGGAACCCGTGCCTCTCTCTGGCAGCAGGCCGGCCGTGCCGGACGCTCGGGCCAGGGCGCCCTCGCCGTCCTCGTAGCGCGGGACGACCCGCTGGACACCTTCCTCGTCCACCACCCGGAAGCGCTGTTCCAGCAGCCTGTGGAATCCACCGTCCTGGACCCGGACAACCCCTACGTCCTTGCGCCACACCTGTGCGCCGCGGCTGCGGAACTCCCTCTCACCGAAACCGACATCGAGCTCTTCGGTCCCGCGGTGCCCGAGCTTCTGCCACAACTGGAAACCGCGAAATTGCTGCGCAGGCGGAAAACGGGCTGGCACTGGACCCGCCGTGAACGCGCCGCCGACCTCACCGACATCCGCGGCGGGGGCGGCCGTCCCGTCCAGATCGTCGAGGAAGGCACCGGCCGGCTGCTGGGAACGGTTGACGAATCTGCCGCACACACTGCCGTCCACGAGGGGGCCGTCCACCTCCACCAGGGCCGGACATACCTGGTCCGGACGCTGGATCTGGAGGATTCGGTGGCCCTGGTGGAGGAAGCCGCCCCTCCCTACTCGACCAACGCCCGCGACACGACCGCGATCACTGTTCTGGAGAGCGACACCGAGATCCCGTGGGGTGACGGACGGCTCTGCTTCGGTTCCGTCGAGGTCACCAACCAGGTCGTCTCCTTCCTTCGCCGCAGGCTGATCACCGGCGAGGTCCTGGGCGAGACCAAACTCGACCTGCCGCCCCGCACCCTCCGTACCCGAGCTGTGTGGTGGACGGTCACCGAGGACCAACTCGATGCCGCCCGGATCACTCCGGAGATCCTCGGAGGGGCCCTGCACGCAGCCGAGCACGCGTCCATCGGGATGCTGCCGCTCTTCGCCACCTGCGACCGCTGGGACATCGGCGGAGTCTCCGTCCCGCTGCACCCCGACACGCTCCTTCCCACGGTGTTCGTCTACGACGGCCACCCGGGTGGCGCCGGTTTCGCAGAGCGCGCCTTCCACACCGCCCGCTCATGGCTCACAGCGACACGTCAGGCCATCGCGTCCTGCGAGTGCGAGGCGGGCTGCCCGTCCTGCATCCAGTCCCCCAAGTGCGGCAACGGCAACGACCCACTGCACAAACGGGGTGCCGTACGCCTCCTGACCGAACTGCTCAGGACCGCACCCCCCGAACTCGAGGAAGGCCGCCCGGCGGAGACCTCGGAGGATCCGCAGCCGGAAAGTACCGAGGGATGAGGCCATGCGCGTGAACCGCGCCCTCGGCGGACAACAGTGACCCCGAACGCACCGGGGACGGTGAGGCCTCAGGAGGCCCCGCTCTCGACCTGACCTCAGGTGCGTACGGGCCGAAACGCGCGCGGGCAGTCACATCGGCGATCTCGCCCTGGATCCCGCAGCGCACGATCTCCGTCCTCTGCGCCTCGGCGACCTCACGGGCCGCTCCGCACGCCACCTCCGCACCCCGCAGCGCTTGGTCGGCTGCGGCGAGCGCAGCCAGATCCGCCGCACCGCCGGCCCTGTGGCGGGCGGACACGGCTTGGCCGAGAGCCAGCACCATCGCGAAGACAGCGCACAGCGTCGCCGTCGTGACGGCCACCCAGACCGTCGCCAGACCTCGGTCCCCGGCCTCGGCCCCGGGCCCGCCTCCCGTCCTTCTCACGGCTCCACCCCCGCGGTGTCCTCGGCCGATGCGACTGCCTCAGCGCTCAGCGTCAGGCTGAGTAGTCCGGGCCCCGGAGTCGGCGCCTCCACCCGGCCCCGCCACAGTCCACCGGCCCGCTCCACCGCGATCCGGGCCTTCCCGGGCGCCGCCTCCTGCGCCACGGACCGCACCGCGTCCTCCGGCTCCGACCGGGCCGCAGCCCGTGCTCCGGCCCGCGCCGCATCCACACAGCGGATCTGGTCCGATGCCGCCACCAACGCCCAGACGAGGGCAAGCACGAACGCCACCAGTACGGGAAGGGTCATGGCCGCCTCCGCCGTCACTGCTCCCCCGTCGGCATCCCGGCCGCTCCGCGGCACTTCAGAACTTCGCATCAAGGGCGTCCTTGACCAGCGACTGCAACGCCGACAGCACCGCCCCGCTGGTGACCACCTTGTAGAGCACCGCCGCGAACGCGCAGGCCGCGATCGTCCCCACCGCGTACTCGGACGTCGTCATCCCCCGGTCGAGGCCGCGGCACCGGGCGCTCCTGCCGAACCTCACCTGCCACGCACGGCGCAGTGCACTCGAAGCCTGCTCCATCATTTCCCTGCTCATCTCGGCCCCCATCGTCAGACCCACGTTGTTTCGTCCAGAAATTCGATTCGCGCTTCGCGCCATCCGGAGCCCGGCCCGGCTCCCGCTCGGAAACCGGACAGGGCTTCGGCTCTCGGGAACCCGCAAAGACGCCGGCTCTCGGGAGGCCATCCGGTCGGGCTCACGGTTCGGATCTCAGCTGAGGCCCCATCTGGCCCTGAGCTCGAACTGCCTTCGGATCCGGCCTCCGGGAGCAGGGCTGTCCGCGCTCAGCTACGGTGCAGCAAGCCGGACGTCAGCCCGATCACCACCGGCGCCACTCCCACCGCCAGAAAGGCGGGCAGGAAGCAAAGCCCCACCGGTGCGGTGATCAGCACACCTGCCCGCTGGGCACGCGCCACGGCCGCACTCGCCCGCTCGGCGCGTATCTCGTCGGCCAGCCTGGAAACAGGCACCGCCGCAGGTGCGCCCGTCGATGCGGCTCGCTCCAGACAGCGGGCCAGGGGCGCGGCACCCGGCAGCTCCCCGAACCGGCCCCATGCCTCGGCCGGCTCACTGCCGAGCAGGATCTCGGCCGCCGTACGAGCCAGCCGTTCGCCGACCGGACCTGCAATGGATTCCCCGACCGCCTCCGCCGCGTCCCGCGGCCCTGCACCCGCCGAAATGCAGGATGCCAAGAGGTCTGCGGTGATCGGCAGTTGCCGGGCGATCAGAGCGGTCTCGGCCTTCCGGCCGGCAGTGCCACGCCCGCTCACGGAGCGCTGCCACCGAAGCACTCCGTAAGCCACCGCAAGACCGGCCCCACATCCGGCCGGCCCTCCGACGAGGATCCAGCCGGCTGCCCAGACGGCCAGGAACTTCGCCCACCGCCGCGCACTGCCCCGACCCGGCGCCCACAGGTCCACCCGCCCCCGCCTCTGCCTGCTCGCGCAGGACCCGGTCAGCAGCGCCCCCCGCCTGCGTACAGCCCGCGCATGTCGCCGGGCGGACAGGACGAAAGTGAGATACACGGCTGTGCCCAGCGCGCCTCCCACCGCCCCGGCCACGCCCAGTGATTCCCCCATGCCGGACATCACGCTCATTCCGCCTCCCCCGTCCGCACGATCCTCGATGCCCAGAACAGCCCTGCAGCTTCCAGCAGGCCGCCCGTCACCAGGCAGACGAGTCCACCCGGGCTGTGCAGCAGAACCCCCAACGGATCCGCTCCGAGGGCCGCCCCGAGCCCGAGTCCCACCACCGGGAGCAGAGCCAGGACCACAACCGTCGCCCACGCGCCCGCCAACTGTGCCCGCAGCCCTTCCCGCCACCGCCTCTCGTCCCGTAGCGAGCTCTCCAGACGCGCCAGACCCGCCGCCAACCCGGCTCCGCCGTCCACTGCAACCCGCCAGCAGGCCGCCACACCCGCGAGCCCGTCGAGACCGGGCCCTGCCGACGCCTGCCGCAGTGCCCCCGGCACATCACCGCCGAACCGCGCGGCAGCCAACACGGCGGGCTCGGCAGCGCCAAGTGCACCGGTGTTCCGCGCTGCGGCGAGCAAAGCCAGCCCGGGCTCCCGGCCCGCCCTCAGCTCGCCGACCACCGCCCCACAGAGCGCCGTCACCGCGTCAGTCGCCTTCTGACACTCCTGCCGCCGCGCCCGTCGCCACAGCCAGCGCCTCACCAGCGGAACCGCCACGGCGCACGCGAGCAGCGGTAGTACCGATTCACCCACCGCAGCGAGAAGAACCGCCACAGGCGCACACAGCCATTCCCGCCGCCTGTCGAAGAACGCGCGGGCCGTGGCACGTGCCGCCGGCCCCCACCGCTCCTCCTCCTGTCGAGCCATCAGCGCCCGAGCCCGTCGCGCCCCTGGGTCCCCTGCCACGGCCAGGCCGCCGGCCAGGCCTGCGCATCCCGCCATCGTCCACGCCGGCAACTGCGTCAGCACGTCGGAGCCCGCCGCCATCACGTCTTCTCCCCGATCAGCGCCCTGAGCCGGTCCCAGCCCCGCTCCGGCTCGAACCCCTCGGCGCCCCAGCGCAGCGCGGGCACGGTGATGACCAGGCCTGCGGGATCCCGCTCGAGTACGTGAACTTCGGCCAGACGCCGCTGTCCGCCCGCATCCCGTGCAAGGTGGACGACCACGGACAGCGCCGCTGCCAACTGGCTGTGCACAGCCGCACGGTCAAGGCCCGCAGCCGTCCCGAGAGCCTCCAGACGCGCCGGAACATGCTCGGCAGCATTGGCGTGCACCGTGCCGCACCCACCTTCGTGTCCGGTGTTGAGTGCTGCCAGGAGCTCCGTCACCTCGGCACCCCGGACCTCTCCCACCACCAGCCGGTCCGGACGCATACGTAAGGCCTGGCGCACCAGATCCCGTAGCGTCACCTGCCCAGCGCCTTCCTGATTGGCGGGCCGTGACTCCAGACGCACCACATGCGGGTGATCCGGGCGCAGTTCCGCCGAATCCTCGGCCAGCACGATGCGCTCCCGCTCACCGACCGCCCCCAGCAGACTCGACAGCAGAGTCGTCTTCCCCGCGCCGGTGCCCCCGCTGATCAGATACGAGACACGAGCCTCGACCAGAGCTCTCAGCAACCGATCACCGCCGGGCGGTACCGTCCCCGCCGCCACGAGCTCCGCCAGCGTGAAGGCCTTCGGCCTCACCACCCGCAGTGAGAGACACGTCGAACCGACGGACACCGGTGGCAGAACCGCGTGCATGCGCGTCCCGTCCGGCAGCCGGGCGTCCACCCAGGGGCGGGCGTCGTCCAGGCGGCGCCCCGCTACCGCGGCGAGCCTCTGCGCCAGCCTCCGGACGGCTGCCGCATCCTGAAAGGCGACTCGGGTCAGCTCGAGTCCGCCGCCTCGGTCCACCCACACCCGGTCCGGAGCGGACACCAGCACATCGGTCACCGCCGGGTCGGCCAACAGACGCTCCAGCACGCCTGTGCCGATCAGTTCACTCCTCAGTTCCTCGGCCGCCCCGAGGATTTCCGCGTCACCGAGCAAACGACCCTGCTCCCTCAACGCGGCAGCCACACCGGCCGGAGTGGGCGCCGCACCACTGCGGGCCAGTCGTTGACGTACGGCATCGAGCAGCGCCTCGGTCATGACGCCCCTCCCCCGCGAGGCCGGGCAGGGACTCCGTCCGAGCGGCCCGGGCCATCCGCCAGCTCCCAGAAAGCCGTGCAGAAGCGGGCCAGTGCGCCGCGGGAATTCCCACCCGGGGGCACACCGTTGTCCTGAGCCGAAGGCAGCCCGGCCTCCGTGGGCAGGTCACCGACGAGTGGCAGGCCGAGCGCCTGTGCCACCCACTGCTCGTCCAGGCCTGCCGTGTAGGGACCTCGGGCGACGACTCGTAGGTCATCCAGGACCATGCGGGCCGCAGCCGCCACGCGCTGCGCTGCCGCGACCGCCCTCAGCTCCCCGGGCACGAGCAGAAGCCCGACGTCCAACTGTGCCAGGGCCTCTGCCACGCTTTCGTCGACCCGCCGCGGCAGATCCACGACCACCACTCCACCGAGCCGACGCGCTGCGGCCAATACCGACCGCATGGCCTGTGGCGGAATGATCACCTCGTCGTCCCGGCCCCAGCTGAGCACACGCAGCCCGTGCAACGCAGGCAGTGACTCCTCCAGCGCCCCTCCGCCCAGCCTCCCCTTCGAACGGGCGAAATCCGGCCATCGCAGACCCTCGGACTCCTCACCGCCGAGCAGCACGTCGATCCCGCCGCCCAGGGGGTCACCGTCGATCAGCATGGCTCGTCGGCCCGACCGCGCCGCCGTCACGGCAAGCGCACAGGCCAGGGTGGAGGCGCCGGAGCCGCCGCGTCCACCCATCACTCCGACGGTGAGCGCGGACCGGCCCACACCTTCCACCGCGTTGGCGATCTGGTCGACGAGCCAACCTTCGGAATCGGGCAGCCGCAACACGTATTCGGCCCCGATCTCGACTGCGCGGCGCCACACATCGGGGTTGTCCTGGTCCCGCCCCACGAGCATGACGCCGGGTCTGCGGGCCGCTCCCCGGCACGCATGTGCCGCGTCGTCACCCACCAGAATCATCGGGGCCCGCTCCCAGCCGCCCCTCTCCCCTGGAGGCCCGTGATGAACCTCGGGCATCGCCCCGGCCGCCGCGCAGAGTCTGAGCAGGTCGTCCAGCAAAATCGCGTCCTCGGTCACGATCAGTGGTCCGTCCCGCCACCCTCCGGCGCTCGACGGGTCTTCGCCCACGAAGGATCCAGCCACGATCTCCGCCCTCTCCCACTGTCCCTCAGTGCGGTTTCGCGGCGATCTCGAACACTGCCGAGACACGCGATTCCGGAACCCGCGGACTTCGCGGGTGGAATCAACATGCATCGGCACGGAAAAACGTGTGGATCTTGCTCAGAAACTGTGGACAACGCCACCGTTGTGGATATTTCCGTAGCTCGTACAGGGGACTTTCGTTGCGCAGCTATTCCGCTACGCTCGGTGACGGGGCATGATCGAGGGGTCCCCGCAGAAGAAGGGGACGACGTGGCGAGAAGGTTGGCCGGCACATGAACTTCTGCTGAAAAATGCATCTGGACATGCGACGACCCCCGCCGGGGGGGAGAGCGGGGGTCGTCCCCACGGCCGACTCGGGGGGGGAGGAGTCGGACCGGGTTAGCACGGTCGCGAACGATCCGTGACTTCCATGGTGTACCCGAGCAGCTTCTCAGGCAAACCCACCCGCCGGACTTTACGCCGAATGGCGGGCCCCTATGCTCACCTTTGTGGAAAACTGCTTCTCGCCTCGCACAGCAGCCTTCTTTGACCTGGACAAGACGGTCATTGCGAAGTCATCGACACTGACCTTCAGCAAGTCCTTCTACCAAGGCGGGCTGATCAACCGCCGCGCCGTACTGCGCACCGCGTACACCCAGTTCGTGTTTCTTGCCGGGGGCGCCGATCACGACCAGATGGAGCGGATGCGTGAATACCTCTCAGCGCTCTGCAAGGGGTGGAACGTCCAGCAGGTCAAGGACCTGGTCGCCGAAACCCTGCACGACCTGATCGACCCGATCATCTACGACGAGGCGGCGACCCTCATCGAGCAGCACCACACCGCCGGGCGCGATGTGGTCATCGTTTCGACCTCCGGCGCCGAGGTCGTGGAACCGATCGGGGAACTCCTCGGTGCCGACCGGGTCGTGGCGACCCGGATGGTCGTAGGCGACGACGGCTGCTTCACCGGCGAAGTCGAGTACTACGCTTACGGGCCGACCAAAGCCGAGGCGATCAAGGCTCTCGCGGAGTCGGAAGGCTATGACCTCTCGCGCTCCTACGCGTACAGCGACTCCGTCACCGATGTCCCGATGCTGGAAGCGGTCGGGCACCCTCATGCCGTCAACCCGGACCGAGCGCTGCGGCGCGAGGCGGCCCTCCGGGGATGGCCGGTTCTCGTCTTCGACCGCCCGGTCCGGCTCAAGCAGCGCCTGTCCGGATTCTCGCTGCCGCCACGGCCGGCACTCGTGGCCGCAGCCGCGCTGGGGGCGGCCGCCGTGACGGCCGGACTGGTCTGGTACGCCAACCGCCGCCGCGCCGCCGCGCTCACCACCTGACAGAGCTGGACCAAAGGCCGCCCCCTGCGCTCGACGGCGGCAGAGTTGCTGCCGGATGTGCTTGGCCACGCCTGACCAGCGATATCCGGCTTCGACACATTTATGCACAAAGGTAAAGAAGTGCGCCCAGACCTTCCACTTCCCTGAAACCCGGAGTACAAAGGAGACAACGGCCCGCGAGACCAAGGAGATCCGAGAGGATCACCTTCCACGCACAGAAGGCCCCACGGACCGAGCACGGAAGCCGAGCACCCACGCGACGTCGACCCGTCGATTACGGGCCAGCCATACCAGGCGACGGGCAATGAACCCGGCCTGATGGGCACATATCGAGGACGCTTGGTAACTGGGCGGACGTGCCAGCGGCGGTGCCGGATCCGGCACCGCCGCACCCCTTTCCGGAGCCGTGCGCAGCTGGCGGAACGCCCTCGCGTTACTCAGCCGGCCGCGCGGGAACCGCACACCGGAGCACCGGCCTAGGCGGCGCCGCGCTGCAGCGCCTCACACACTGCCGTGGACTCCCTGACCCCCAGCTCCACCGAGCGTCCGCAGTGGGTGATCCATGCGGCCATGCCCTCCGGCGTCCCCGACAGGTACCCCTCGAACGCGGCTACGTATGCCGCACGCCCCTGCTCCGCGTGCCCGACTTCGGCAGGGCAGATCGACTTGGGATCGAGTCCACTGGCGATCAGCACGATCCGCTCCGCGGTCCGGGCGACCAGGCCGTTGTGCGAACCGAAGGGGCGCAGCGCCAGGAGTTCACCGTGCACCACCGAGGACGTCACCAGCGCGGGCGCCGAGCCGCCGGCGATGATCAGTTGCGACAGCCCTTCGAGCCGCCCGGTCGCCTCACCCGCACCCGGGACAGGCGCCTCGATCAACGGCTCATCGACCGGCTCACCCGGCAGTCGGGGCCTGCCGACCGTGTCATCGGGAAGTGCACCGCCCGCCGCCACCAGATGCAGTCGGGCCAGGACCCGAAGCGGCGACTGCCGCCAGATGGAAAGCAGCTGTCCCGCTTCCGCCGTCAGCCTCAAGGCGGCACCGATGGCACGCGACTCGCCGTCACCGCTGAAGTCCGTACGCCGACGCACTTCCTCGAGGTTCCAGTCGGCGCCCGAGAGCGCCGCCGAACCGCGGGCTCCCCGCAGCGCCGCCTCCGCGGTGACCTCGTTACTACGGCGCCGCATGACCCGGTGCCCGTAGACCCGGTCCACGGCCTTGCGCACGGAGTCCACCGCATCGGCGACCCCCGGCAGGTCGCCCAGAGCGGCCAGCGGGTCTGAGGAAGTCGTACTCATAAGCAGGGAGGCTACGCGCATGCGGCACCGATTCCGCCCAGGAGTGGCTTTCTTCACGAAGCATGACAGCACTGAGCAATGACACCGCTACCCTAGGTGAACATGAAGATCGCTTTCGTAGGGAAGGGCGGCAGCGGCAAGACCACGCTGTCCTCGCTCTTCATCCGCCACCTCGCTGCCAATGGAGCCCATGTCGTCGCGGTGGACGCCGACATCAACCAGCATCTCGGAGCCGCCCTCGGCCTGGACGACAACGAAGCCGCCACCCTGCCCGCCATGGGTGCCCAGCTGCCCCTCATCAAGGACTACCTTCGCGGCACCAACCCCCGCATCACATCCGCCGCAACGATGATCAAGACCACGCCGCCCGGAGAAGGGTCCCGGCTCCTGCGCGTCCGCGAGGATAATCCGGTCTACGACGCCTGCGCCCGCACGGTCCGTCTCGACGACGGGGTAATCCGTCTGATGGCCACAGGCCCGTTCACCGAGTCCGATCTCGGTGTCGCCTGCTACCACTCCAAGGTCGGGGCGGTCGAACTCTGCCTCAACCACCTGGTCGACGGCCCGGACGAGTACGTGGTGGTGGACATGACAGCGGGATCGGATTCGTTCGCGTCAGGGATGTTCACCCGTTTCGACATGACGTTCCTGGTCGCTGAACCCACACGGAAGGGCGTGTCGGTCTACCGGCAGTACAAGGAGTACGCACGGGACTTCGGTGTCGCACTGAAGGTGGTGGGCAACAAGGTGCAGGGCGAGGACGACCTCGACTTCCTGCGCGCCGAGGTCGGCGACGACCTGCTGGTCGGCGTCGGGCAGTCCGACTGGGTCCGGACGATGGAAAAGGGCCGGCCGGCCCGGTTCGAGCTGCTGGAGGCAGACAACCGGATGGCGCTGCAGGCCCTGCAGGACGCCGCGGAGGACTCCTACAAATTGCGTGACTGGGAGCGTTACACACGTCAGATGGTGCACTTCCATCTGAAGAACGCGGAAAGCTGGGGCAACGAGAAGACGGGCGCCGACCTGGCTGCCCAGGTCGACCCCGCCTTCGTCCTGCATGAGCACTGCACGGAAACGGGTGCCCGCCAGCCGGCCTGAACCGGAGGGAGCCACACCGGAAGGTGATCCCTAGTCCGCGCTCCCGTCGGGTCCCTTGCCTGCCGACTGGTCCGCCGGCCTGGCAGGCACGGGACTGGCCGCGGCCTTACCCGGGGCCGCACTCGCGAGGAAGGAGGTCCAGCCCGGTTCGGGCGCCTGGCCCACCTTCAGCGTCCTGAGCCTGGCCAGCGTGGCCGGATCCTGCGCGTCCAGCCAGTCGGCGAGCTGGCGGAAGGAGACGCATCGCACCTCCTGCTGGGTGCACACCGTCTCGACCGTCTCCTCGATCGCACGCATGTAGGTGCCACCGTTCCACGACTCGAAGTGATTGCCGATGATCAGTGGGGCGCGGTTCCCCTTGTAGGCACGGCCGAACGCCTGCAGAAGCCCGTCCCGCATCTGATTGCCCCAGTACTGATGCTTGTCCGGGTCGCCCTGCGTCGTACCGGACTGGTTGAACATGAAGTTGTAGTCCATCGAGAGTGTCTCGAACGCGCGTCCCGGTACCGGGACGAGTTGCAGGGGAAGGTCCCAGAGTCCGTCCTTCTTCGTAGGCCAGACCTGATTGCCGATACCGCTGGAGTCATAGCGGAAGCCCATGGTCCGCGCGGCTGCGACCATGTTCTTCTGTCCCTCCAGGCAAGGAGTGCGAGCGCCGATCAGCTCCTTGTCGTAGTCGAAGGGAAGTGGCGCTTCACCCTTGAGGTCCGGGGCGTTGGTCTTCCAGCTCTTCACGAACGACTTCGCCTGACTGATCTCGCTCTTCCACTCCTCGACCGACCAGGTCCCGACGCCTCCGTCCGGCCCGCAGAAATGCCCGTTGAAGTGGGTGCCGATCTCGTTGCCGTCCAGCCACGCGGCACGCAGCTCCGTCAGCGTGCGGCGAATCCCTTCGGTGTCGTTGAATCCGATGTCGGAGCGGCCCGCTGCGTGCTGAGGAGGGTCGTAGAGCTCCTTCTTCTCCTCCGGCAAGAGGTACACGCCGCTGAGGAAGTACGTCATCTTCGCGTCGTGCTTCTTGGCGACCGCACGAAAATGCGAGAACAGTTTCTGACTGTCCTCCCCAGCACCATCCCACGAGAACACCACGAACTGGGGCGGCTTCTGGCCAGGCTTGAGGCGTTTGACCGGAGGAAGTTTCGGCTGGACTCCCGTGAAGGCGGTGGAACCGTCACCGATGAGGTTGACCGTCCCCTTCGGTGCCGCCGCCGGAGAATGCCCCTCCGCACCGAGGGACTTCTTCCCTGTTCCCGGCACGGGGCCGGCGGTCCCCGCGCCAGGGCCCGAGCATCCGGCCAGACCGGCGATCAGTACCGTGGCCACGGCGCCCAGGGCGATCCGCTTCGTGGCGGCCATCATCCGTCCACCCTCTTCCTTGCAGGATTCGTGCGTTGAAGTGCCGACACGGCGCGGTCAACCTCACACGCAGTCCCACTGGAACGAGCACGACAACCCCGTTGAAAAGATGCTTATTCACTTGAAAGAGTGATCGTCGGGGCCATTTGCTCGAAAACATGGACACTATTCTTTACCCTCCATTACCATTCGTTTACGGAGAGTTGAGAAATCCCGCCGCTGCACCTCACCGCTGCACGCCGTGACCCACGGCCGCCGTCAGTCGAGTACCACGACCGCGCTGCCCCGGAGGAGACGGGAACATGTGTGCCTGCGTCCCTACCCGAAACGACCATTCATCCCGCAGTTCGCGCCCTTCCCGCGCCTCGGAATTCAAGCGTCCTCACAACCCGCCGCCCCCGCCCCGCGCCGGACGCTTCCGCGTCTCGGGCAGAGATCTGTCCGCATCGATCACTGTTTTCCTGATCGCCGTTCCCATGTCGCTCGGTCTCGCTGTCGCCATGGACGCCCCTCTCGCTGCCGGCCTGGTCTCGGCAGCGATCGGCGGCATCGTCGCCGGCCTGCTGGGGGGCACACCCCTCCAGGTCAGCGGCCCGTCCGCCGGACTGACCGTGGTCACCGCCGAGTTGATCCAGATCTACGGCTGGCGCACCACGTGTGCGATCACCATCGGTGCGGGGCTCCTGCAGATTCTGCTGGGGTCGCTGAGAGCAGCCCGCAGCGCCCTCGCCGTCAGCCCGGCCATCGTGCACGGCACGCTCGCGGGTATCGGTGTGGCCATCGCTCTCGCACAGCTGCACATCGTGCTCGGCGGGGCTCCACAGAGTTCGGCCCTCGACAACGTCCTGGCGCTTCCCTCCCACCTGGCTCGGACCGGTCCGGCCGCACCCTTCATCGGGGCCCTGACGATCCTGCTTCTCGTCGTGTGGCCACGCATGCCCGGACGGATCGGTGCGACGCTGGGCAGAATTCCCGCCGCACTCTCCGCAGTGGTGATCGCGACGGTCGTGGCCGCCGTGGCAACTCCCGGGATCGCCCGGGTGGACCTTCCGTCATGGCACTCGCACGCACTGCCTGAGCTGCCGCAGGGCCCGGTGGCCGCGCTGGCGACGGCTGTGTTCACGGTCATGCTCGTGGCCAGCCTCGAATCCCTGCTCGCCGCGGTTTCCGTGGACAAGCTGACTGCAGACCGGGTGACATCCATGCCCAAGGACGGGTCGGCGCCGCCCGCGCCTGTCAAGCGATCCGATCTCGACCGTGAGTTGCGGGCCCAGGGTGTCGCCAATGCGGTGTCAGGGCTGGCCGGAGGGCTTCCCGTGTCCGGCGGGGCCGTGCGCAGTTCCGCAAATGTGCGGGCAGGCGCGGAGAGCCGCGCCTCCACCGTGCTGCACGGTGTCTGGGTCCTGCTGGCAGCCCTGCTGCTGGTCACAGCTCTCGAGCGGATTCCCCTGGCGGCGCTCGCCGCCCTGGTGATGGTGGTCGGCATTCAGATGGTCAATTTCGCCCACATCCGCAAGGTCCACAAACACCGGGAGTTCCTGGTGTACGGCGCGACAATCAGCGGTGTGATTCTCGCGGGAGTACTCGAGGGTGTGGGGATCGGCATCGTGGTGGCGGTGGCCGTCGCACTGCACCGGCTGGCACGCACGCGGATCACCGTGACGGAGCAGGACGGCCGCCATGTGGTGACCGTGCGTGGTCAGCTGACCTTCCTGGCCGTGCCCCGTCTCAGCCGCTTGCTCGGAAAGCTCCCCCCAGGAGTGGACGCCGTCGTCGAGCTGGACGGCTCATTCATGGACCACGCGGCATACGAGGCCATCCAGGACTGGTACACGGCGCAGACCGCTCTCGGGGGGCGGATCGAGTTCACCGGACGTTCCGGTGGCCGGATCGCCGAGCCCGCGTCGGCCGCCCATTCCTGCTGCCGCCCATGGACACCATGGCGCAACCATCACTGCCACGACCGCTTGGCCGATGCCTCACAGGCCAGCACCCCTCCCGCCCCGCACCCCACCTCCAAGGCTGCCCCTGCCCCGAAAGACACCTCGGGCCACCGGCACGGCGGCCACCGGCTGCTCAGCGGCCTCAGTTCATTTCAGCGCACCACCGCCCCACTGGTCCGTGAGGAGTTGGCGCGGCTGGCTGCCGAGGGGCAGCGGCCTTCACAGCTGTTCCTCACCTGTGCCGACTCTCGCCTGGTCACCAGCATGATCACCGCAAGCGGTCCGGGCGACCTCTTCACCGTGCGGAACGTCGGAAATCTGGTGCCGCCGCCGGGCACCGGAGGCACGACGAGCAACGACGATTCTGTTGCTGCCGCCATCGAGTACGCGGTGGACGTGCTCGAAGTCGAATCCATCACCATCTGCGGCCACTCCGGATGCGGGGCGATGCAGGCCCTGCTGGACGCCGCGCCCGAGACACCCCGGACGCCACTGTGGCGCTGGTTGCGGCACGGGCTGCCGAGCTTGGAGCGTATGCGTTCCCGTCACCACTCCTGGGTGCGTATCGCCGGCCGGCTGCCTGCCGATGCGGTGGAGCAGCTCTGTCTTACCAATGTGGTGCAGCAGTTGGAGCACCTACGGGCGCATGAATCGGTGGCCCGCCGACTGGCAGCAGGCACCCTGCAACTGCACGGCATGTACTTCCATGTCGGTGAGGCTCAGGCCTACCTGCTGACCGAAGGCGCCAGTTCCGGAACCGGGCCCGACGAGGTATTCGCGCGGGTCACCCCCGGTGCGGGATGGGGGGCGGAGCCCGGCGCCGAAACACTGCACACGCCCCCCAGCGCCACGATCGACGCCTGAACCGCTCACGTACCCGGGCCGTGACACCTTGTGGTCCCGCCTTCGCATCGCACAGCGCTGCTTGCGGAAGCGGGACAGGTGACTCCCCGCACGGGGCACAGGTCTAAACCAATTTCCGGCAGACACTTGTCACCTGGCCCGCAGCCTGATGAGCTGTCCCCCGGGACACAACGGACACCCTGGGAATGGGAGATGTCGTGAGCAACGAAAGTCTGGCCAATCTGCCCAAGGAGGAGACCGCAGTATGAGCGAACCTTCCTCCCTCTCCAATCTGCTCAAGGAGGAGCGGCGGTTCGCACCGCCTGCCGATCTGGCCGCGAACGCCAACGTGACGGTGGAGGCGTACGAGCAGGCCGAGGCGGACAGGCTGGGCTTCTGGGCCGAGCAGGCCCGTCGCCTGACCTGGGCCACGGAGCCGACCGAGACGCTCGACTGGAGCAACCCGCCCTTCGCGAAGTGGTTCGCGGACGGCAAGCTCAACGTCGCGTACAACTGCGTGGACCGCCACGTCGAGGCCGGAAACGGCGACCGGGTCGCGATCCATTTCGAGGGCGAACCCGGCGACAGCCGCGCGATCACCTACGCCCAGCTGAAGGACGAGGTCTCCCGCGCGGCCAATGCCCTCACCGAGCTCGGTGTCGGCAAGGGGGACCGGGTCGCCGTCTACCTGCCGATGATCCCGGAGGCTGCCGTGGCGATGCTGGCCTGCGCCCGCATCGGCGCAGCGCATTCGGTCGTCTTCGGGGGCTTCTCCGCGGATGCCATCGCCGCCCGTATCCAGGACGCCGACGCCAAGGTCGTGATCACCGCCGACGGCGGTTACCGCCGCGGAAAGCCCTCGGCGCTCAAGCCCGCCGTGGACGACGCCGTCTCGCGCATCGACAGTGTCGAGCATGTCCTGGTGGTCCGGCGCACCGGCCAGGACACCGCCTGGTCCGAGGGCAGGGACGTCTGGTGGCACGAGATCACCGCAAGGCAGTCCGCCGAGCACACGCCCGAGGCCTTCGACGCGGAGCAGCCGCTCTTCATCCTCTACACCTCGGGAACCACGGGTAAGCCGAAGGGGATCCTGCACACCTCCGGGGGTTACCTGACCCAGACGGCGTACACCCACCACGCTGTCTTCGACCTCAAGCCCGAATCGGACGTGTACTGGTGCACCGCCGACATCGGCTGGGTGACCGGGCACTCGTACCTCGTCTACGGCCCGCTGGCCAACGGTGCGACACAGGTGATGTACGAGGGCACGCCCGACACGCCCCACCAGGGACGGTTCTGGGAGATCGTGCAGAAGTACGGGGTGACGATCCTCTACACCGCGCCGACCGCGATCCGTACGTTCATGAAGTGGGGAGACGACATCCCCGCCAAGTTCGACCTGTCGTCGCTGCGCGTGCTGGGTTCGGTCGGTGAGCCGATCAACCCCGAGGCCTGGATCTGGTATCGCAAGCACATCGGCGCCGACACCTGTCCGATCGTGGACACCTGGTGGCAGACCGAGACCGGCGCCATGATGGTCTCGCCGCTTCCCGGGGTCACAGCGACCAAGCCCGGTTCCGCCCAGCGGGCGCTGCCAGGCATCTGTGCCACGGTGGTCGACGACGAGGCCCGCGAGGTGCCGGACGGCGGGGGTGGTTATCTCGTCCTCACCGAGCCGTGGCCGTCGATGCTCCGCACCATCTGGGGTGACGACCAGCGCTTCATCGACACCTACTGGTCGCGCTTCGAAGGCAAGTACTTCGCGGGCGACGGTGCCAAGAAGGACGCGGACGGCGATGTCTGGCTGCTCGGCCGAGTCGACGACGTCATGCTCGTGTCCGGGCACAACATCTCGACCACCGAGGTCGAGTCGGCTCTCGTGTCGCACCCCTCGGTCGCCGAGGCAGCCGTGGTCGGCGCCAACGACGAGACGACCGGTCAGGCCATCGTCGCCTTCGTGATCCTGCGCGGCACGGCCACCGCTTCCGAGGAGCTGGTCACCGAGCTGCGCAACCACGTCGGCACCACGCTCGGGCCGATCGCCAAGCCCAAGCGCGTGCTGCCGGTGGCGGAGCTGCCGAAGACCCGATCCGGCAAGATCATGCGCCGGCTCCTGCGCGATGTCGCCGAGAACCGCGAGCTGGGTGATGTCACCACGCTCACGGACTCCTCGGTGATGGCTCTTATCCAGACACAGCTCCCCTCCGCTCCTTCCGAGGGCTGAGGAGGACTGTGGAGGGCTGAGAGGGCCTGCGTCCGGCAGAGCTCGTTTCCGAGGCCGTCCACTTCGAGGGGCACCCGGTAGCAATCCGGGTGCCCCTTCCGGCAACCGACCGGCGGCTCGGACGACATCCGGTGCCCACCGCACGCCTCGCTCTGCCGGACGACACACACCGAATCCGGATGCCTTTCCGGGGTCCCGGGTAGAGTGGTGATTTCGTCGGGGAAGCACATCGAGACGATCGTGTGCATGCCGAAGGGCGTGAGCACGAGATCCCGACAACGAACAACCGCACAGAAGAACTCCACAGGGGCGCCGGGAAGTCTGGTCGGCACGTGCATCCGCATGCCACCACTGCCGTAACCCGACCCGGAGGTCTCCCTCGTGGCCCCGCCCGTCCCCCCTTCCGGCCGCCGTACTCTGTTCGGACGGCTCTCCCTCCCTGAGCGCAACTACGTCGCCGAGGCCTTGCGCACCGAGACGGTCGGCGGGATCATCCTGCTGGTCGCGGCCGTTGCCGCGCTGATCTGGGCGAACACCTTCGGCTCCTCCTATGCGTCCATCAGCCGTTTCCACTTCGGCCCCGAAGCTCTGGGGCTGAACCTCTCCGTGGCCCACTGGGCGGCCGACGGCCTGCTCGCCGTCTTCTTCTTCGTGGCGGGAGTCGAACTCAAGCGTGAGCTGGTCGCGGGTGAACTCCGTGACCCCCGGGCCGCAGCTCTGCCCGTCGTCGCAGCGCTCTGCGGCATGGCCGTGCCCGCAATCGTCTACACGCTGACCGCTGTGCTGGGTGGCGGATCCCTCGCCGGCTGGGCCGTCCCCACCGCCACCGACATCGCGTTCGCGCTCGCCGTCCTCGCGGTCATCGGCACCTCGCTGCCGTCGGCCCTCCGCGCCTTCCTGCTGACGCTCGCGGTCGTCGACGACCTCTTCGCCATCCTCATCATCGCCGTCTTCTTCACCGAGAACATCGACTTCCTGGCGCTCGGCGGTGCCTTCGCCGGTCTGGCCGTGTTCTATGTGCTGCTTCGCACCGGAGTGCGGGGGTGGTACGTCTACCTGCCGCTCGCCCTGGTCATCTGGGGACTGATGTACAACAGCGGCGTCCACGCGACGATCGCCGGCGTCGCCATGGGGCTCATGCTGCGTTGCACCAGACGCGAAGGAGAGACGCGTTCCCCGGGCGAACACATCGAGCACATGGTGCGGCCCCTGTCGGCCGGCTTCGCGGTTCCGCTGTTCGCCCTCTTCTCGGCCGGTGTCACCCTGAAGGGCGATGCCCTGGCCGGTGTCTTCACCCGGCCCGAAACACTCGGGGTGGTCCTCGGTCTGGTCGTCGGCAAGACCATCGGCATCTTCGGCGGTACCTGGCTCGTCACCCGCTTCACCAAGGCCGAGCTGAACAAGGATCTGGCCTGGGCAGATGTCTTCGCCGTGGCCACGCTGGCCGGTATCGGCTTCACCGTTTCGCTGCTCATCGGGGAGCTCGCGTTCGCGGGCGACGAGGACATGATCAATGACGTGAAGGCGGCGGTCCTCCTCGGCTCTCTCATTGCCGCCGTACTCTCCGGTGTACTGCTCAAACTGCGGGTACGCAGATACAGGGCGCTGTACGAGGCCGAGGAGCTCGACGCGGACGAATCAGGGGTGCCCGACGTGTACGAACAGGGTGACCCCGAGTACCACCTGCGCATGGCCGCGCTCCACGACAGGAAGGCCGCCGAGCACCGCCGCCTTGCCGAACAGGCAGGGGCAGCGAGCAGCAAGCCGGACAGTCCGGCATGATCTGACATCGGATGTACGGAAGAGGAGAGGGAGTCAGGGATGAGCGACCCCGGCAATTACGCGGGCAGCACCGACCGTAGTCTCGGGCAGCTGGTCGCTTCGGCGACCGCTGAGATGTCCGCGCTGGTGCACGACGAGATCGCCCTGGCCAAGGCCGAGGTACGGCAGGACGTCAAGCGTGGCGTGATCGGCAGCGTGGCGTTCATCGTCACGGGTGTACTGATCCTGTTCGCGATTCCCGTGCTGAGCTTCGCCGCGGCCTACGGAATCCACAATCTGGGGCTCGGTCTCGCCTGGTCGTTCCTGATCGTCGGCGGTGCGTTCATCCTGCTGGGAATCCTGATCGCCCTGTTCGGACTCGCCAAGTTCAAGAAGGTCAAGCCTCCGGAGAAGTCCATCGCCTCGGCCAAGCAGACCGCTGCGGTCCTGCAGGGCGTCAAGCCGCACCCCCGCCCCGCCGTCGGCACGCGCTCGATCGAGCAGGCGCAGGGCAGCACCCTCGCGGACAAGGCCATCGAAAGCCGACCGGTCCAGGACAAGGCCCTCTCTGTGACACGCTCGTCCACATGACCGACCCCGATTTCACATCCGGCCCGCCGGGACCGGCTGCCGGTTCCGGCGGCCCCGTCCGCCTCGACGGACCGTGGACCCACCGTGATGTGGCGGCCAACGGCGCACGCTTCCATATCGCCGAGCTCGGCGACGGGCCGCTGGTGCTGTTGCTGCACGGTTTCCCGCAGTTCTGGTGGACCTGGCGCCATCAGCTGACCGCTCTGGCCGGCGCCGGCTATCGCGCGGTCGCGATGGACCTGCGCGGGGTCGGCGGCAGTGACCGTACGCCCCGGGGGTACGACCCCGCGAACCTGGCACTCGACGTGACCGGCGTGATCCGCTCGCTCGGCGAGCCGGACGCGGCCCTCGTGGGACATGACATGGGCGGCTACCTCGCCTGGACGGCGGCCGTGATGCGGCCGAAGCTGGTCCGGCGGCTCGTGGTCTCTTCGATGCCGCATCCGCGCCGCTGGCGCTCCTCGATGCTCTCCGACTTCGCGCAGTCCCGGGCCGGCTCCCACATCTGGAGCTTCCAGCGGCCGTGGGTTCCGGAGCGCCAGCTCGTGGCGGACGACGCGGCTTTGGTGGCACGGCTGATCCGTGACTGGTCGGGGCCGCGCACCCCTGACTTCCCCGACGACGAAACGATGGACGTCTACCGGCGCGCGATGTGCATCCCGTCGACGGCGCACTGCTCGATCGAACCGTACCGCTGGATGGTGCGCTCCCTGGCACGCCCCGACGGCGTCCAGTTCAACCGGCGGATGAAACGCCCGGTCCGTGTACCGACGCTGCATCTCCACGGCTCGCTCGACCCGGCGATCCGGACCCGTAGTTCCGCAGGGTCCGGTGAGTACGTGGAGGCGCCGTACCGGTGGCGGCTTTTCGACGGTCTGGGCCACTTCCCCCACGAGGAGGATCCCGTCGCCTTCTCGACCGAACTCATCAACTGGCTCAAGGACCCTGAGCCCGACCGGTAGCCGACGGGTACAGGTGCCCGACGAACAGCCAATTGCCTGCCGCATAAGCCAATTGGCTGACTCGCACACGATTACCGACCTCTGGTCACGGGCACACGTCGAGGTATGGGCTGGACGCGCGACTTCAATGACGCAGCACGCAACCGCCGCTCGACCGCTCCTGCTGGTCCGAGCATTCATGAGGGGGGCGGCTCCCGGAGCCGGGTGCACGATGTGAGCGATTTCCACGATCTCCGGCTGGGCATTCCGCGCATCCTCCACCGCCGGGCCCGCTGGGTCTCGGCGCGCCTGCGCCATCCCCGTGGATGACGCGGACACCTTCGGACACCACGCCACGCACAGGTCCCTGGGTCAGCTGAGGCCCAGGGCCCCGTACGTGGCATCCGTACCGGTGTGACCGCTGGGGCGGGCCTCCTCAAGAGCTCACCGCCCGAGCCGTACCGTTGCCACGGTTCCCCACCGCTCGGAACCGCCGCGCCGGAGCCAGAACACCACCGGGCCGGAGCCGACGCCACCGGGCCGAGGGCGCCGAGCCCGAGCCGGGCGCAGGGCCTCGCCGCCGGGCCTCAGAGCGCGCAGCCCTGGCTGTCGACCTCCTGGACCGCGGACCTGCCGAGCTCGATGTCCTCGCGGATCTCGTCGGCCGTCAGCGCGTAACCCGTGTCCGGGTCGTCGAGCGACTTGGCGAACACCACTCCGTACACCTTGCCGTCCGGAGTGAGCAGTGGTCCGCCGGAGTTGCCCTGGCGGACGGTCGCGAAGAGCGAGTACACGTCGCGCCGCACGGTGCCCCGGTGGTAGATGTCCGGCCCGTCGGCGTCGATGCGGCCCCGGATGCGGGCGGATCGTACGTCGTAGGCGCCGTTCTCCGGGAAGCCCGCGACGATGGCACTGTCACCGCTTCCCGCATCGGTGTCGGTGTCGGTGAAGCGCAGCGGCTCGGCGTCCAGGTCCGGGACGTCCAGCACGGCGATGTCCCGCTGCCAGTCGTAGAGGACGACCTTGGCGTCGTACAGCCTGCCCTCGCCCCCGATCTGGACGGTCGGTTCGTCGACGCCGCCGACGACGTGGGCGTTGGTCATCACGCGGCGGTCGGAGAAGACGAAACCGGTTCCTTCGAGGACCTTTCCGCAGCCCGGTGCCATGCCGACGACCTTGACGATGGATTTCTTGGCGCGGGCGGCCACAGGGCTTCCGACCAGCGCCGGGTCCGGGGGGGCGACCTCGGTGATGGGTTCGTTGGCGAAGGGACTGAAGACCTGCGGGAAGCCGTTCTGCGCGAGGACGGAGGAGAAGTCCGTGAACCAGTTGGCAGCCTGATCGGGCATCACCCGGGAGACTCCGAGCAGGACCGAGGAACTGCGGACCTCCTTGCCCAGCGTCGGCAGTGACGTACCGGCCAGTGCGGAGCCGATCAGCCAGGCCACCAGGAGCATGGCCACCACGTTGACGAGGGAGCCGCCCGTGGCGTCCAGGGCGCGCGCCGGCGACCATGTGATGTAGCGGCGGAGTCTGTTGCCGAGGTGGGTGGTGAACGCCTGGCCCACGGAGGCGCACACGATCACGATCACGACCGCGACGATGGCAGCGGTGGAGGAGACCTCCGATCCGTCGGTCGCCTGGTCCCAGATGACCGGCAGCAGGTAGACGGCTACGAGGCCGCCGCCCAGGAAACCGATCACGGACAGGATGCCGACGACGAAACCCTGGCGGTACCCGATGACCGCGAACCACACGGCGCCGACGAGCAGCAGGATGTCCAGCACGTTCACCGTCTATAGCCTCGCAGTTTCGTCACCTGGCCCGTCCGGTTCGACGGGGTCCGGGCCAGGCCCGGAACAGCGCAGCACGGAAGTCAGCCTGTCATGCGTGCCAGTCGAGCGGCACCTGCCTGGCCCTGTCCCAGGGGCGTTCCCACCCCGCGTAGTGCACAATCCTGTCGATCACACCGGCTGTGAATCCCCAGACCAGTGCGGATTCCACCAGGAATGCGGGGCCTCGGTGACCGCTCGGGTGGACGGCTGTCACGCGGTTGGCCGGATCCGTGAGATCCGCCACGGGGGCGGTGAAGACCCGGGCGGTCTCGGCCGGATCGACGGCCCCCACCGGGCTGGGCGTCCGCCACCAGCCGAGGACGGGCGTGACGACGAAGCCGCTCACCGGGATGTAGAGGCGGGGCAGCACGCCGAAGAGCTGGACACCGCTCGGATCGAGTCCGGTCTCCTCCTCGGCCTCCCGCAGCGCGGCCCTGAGCGGCCCTGTGGTCGCGTGGTCGCCGTCCTCGGGGTCGAGGGAGCCTCCGGGGAAGGACGGCTGGCCGGCGTGGGAACGCAGTGAGCCGGAACGCTCCATCAGGAGCAGCTCCGGACCACGCTCGCCCTCGCCGAAGAGGATCAGGACCGCGGACTGTCGCCCGGCGCCGCTCTCCGGCGGCAGGAAACGGCTGAGCTGCCGGGCCTGCACCGTCCGCGCCGCCCTCGCCACGGGTTCGAGCCAGGCGGGCAGACCGTCCGAGGAGACGGTGAGCGCGCTGTCACGGGACGCGTCCCTCTCCGTGGTGGCCGCGTCGGCCGCGGGCCGTGTGCTTTGTGCGTGCGTCATGGGCACCCCCGTCTTTCCAACGCCTGTCGTCGGTCATTTCGTTCCGCGCGGGCCTGCCCGGCGGGACGGCTGCTCACCCGCCTCCCAACGGTGGTGCGGGACTGCCCGGGTAGTCCGGGGGCGGGCTGAGGCGCTGGCCCGGATGTCCGCCCATCTCGTACTTCAGGAGCTTCTTCGCCTTCTCGGGATCCGTCTCGCCCTCCCCGTAGGCGGGGCAGAGGGAGGCGATCGGGCAGGCGCCGCACGCGGGCTTGCGGGAGTGGCAGATGCGGCGGCCGTGGAAGATCACACGGTGCGAGAGCATCGTCCACTCACTCTTCGGAAAGATCGCGGCGATCTCCGCCTCGACCTTCTCCGGGTCCTCCTGCACGGTCAGTTTCCAGCGGCGGACCAGCCGGCCGAAGTGGGTGTCCACCGTGATGCCCGGCACACCGAACGCGTTGCCGAGGACGACGTTGGCCGTCTTGCGCCCCACCCCGGGCAGCTTGACGAGATCCTCCAGCCGGCCGGGGACCTCTCCGCCGAAGTCGTCCCTCAGGGCGGCCGACAGCCCCAGGAGGGACCGTGCCTTGGCCCGGAAGAAACCGGTCGGCCGGATGATCTCCTCAAGCTTCTCGGGGACGGCGGCGGCCATGTCCTCGGGCGTCGGGTAGGCGGCGAAGAGCGCAGGGGTGGTCTGGTTGACCCTCAGATCGGTGGTCTGGGCGGAGAGGACCGTGGCCACCAGGAGTTCGAAGGAATTACGGAAATCCAGCTCGGGATGGGCGTACGGATAGACCTCGGCGAGCTCGCGGTCGATCCGGCGGGCACGGCGGACCATCGCGAGATGCGTCTCGGATTTCGCGGGCTTGCCCGGCGCTCCGCCCGTCGAGCCGTCTGCGGTATTTTTCCTACTTCGTACGGCCTGTTCGCCCACAGCGGAATTCCTGTCTCCCGACACCCCATCAGCCCCCTTGGCCTGCACTCCCACCGGCGTTCCGGACACCCGTCCAGCCTAGAGCCAGAGGCTGACATCTGCCCCGGTCACCGCATCTCCACGCCCGATCGGCCCCCTGCCGTAGGGTCCGGCGCGCCCGTGCGTCAAACTGGTTTGTGATCGATCGCACTGTTTTACCGTCCGGCATCATGGAAACCACGCTTCCCTGAACAGGCCGACAAGGAGAGAACTCGTGGACGACGTTCTGCGGCGCGCCCCGCTTTTCGCGGCGCTCGATGACGAGCAGGCCGCGGAGCTCCGCGCCTCGATGAGTGAAGTGACCCTCGCACGCGGTGACGCGCTGTTCCACGAGGGCGACCCGGGCGACCGCCTCTATGTGGTCACCGAGGGCAAGGTGAAGCTCCATCGCACCTCTCCCGACGGGCGGGAGAACATGCTGGCCGTCCTCGGCCCCGGCGAGCTGATCGGCGAGCTGTCGCTCTTCGACCCGGGCCCGCGCACCGCGACCGCGACCGCGCTCACCGAGGTCAAGCTCCTCGGACTCGGTCACGGAGACCTCCAGCCCTGGCTGAACGCCCGCCCCGAGGTGGCCACCGCGCTGCTGCGCGCCGTCGCCCGCCGTCTGCGCAAGACCAACGACCAGATGTCCGACCTGGTCTTCTCCGATGTGCCGGGACGCGTCGCCCGTGCCCTCCTCGACCTGTCGCGCCGCTTCGGTGTGCAGTCGGAGGAGGGCATCCACGTCGTGCACGACCTCACCCAGGAAGAGCTGGCCCAGCTGGTCGGCGCCTCCCGCGAGACGGTCAACAAGGCTCTCGCGGACTTCGCGGGCCGCGGCTGGCTGCGTCTGGAGGCGCGCGCCGTGATTCTCCTGGACGTGGAGCGACTGGCGAAGCGGTCCCGCTGACGCTGTTCCTCGTACGCTCGCCGAAGGGGCCCCACCGTGCGGTGGGGCCCTTTCGCTTACGCGGAGGGGGCGGCGCCGAGGCTGCCCCTCAGATCAGGCCGTGCTCGGTCAGGTACTCCATCTGGGCCCGCACCGACAGCTCCGCCGCAGGCCACAGGGAGCGGTCCACGTCCGCGTACACGGCCGCCACGACCTCGGCAGGCGTCCGGTGCCCGGCCTCCACGGCCGTCTCGACCTGGGCCAGGCGGTGTGCTCGGTGGGCCAGGTAGAACTCGACGGCGCCCTGCGCGTCCTCCAGTACCGGCCCGTGCCCCGGGAGGACCGTGTGCACCCCGTCGTCGACCGTCAGCGAGCGCAGACGGCGCAGGGTGTCCAGGTAGTCGCCGAGCCTGCCGTCCGGGTGGGCGACGACGGTGGTGCCGCGACCCAGGATCGTGTCACCCGTCAGCACGGCCCGGTCCGCGGGCAGATGGAAGGAGAGGGAGTCCGCGGTGTGCCCCGGGGTGGGAACGACCCGGAGTTCGAGACCTCCTGTGGTGATCACGTCCCCCGCCGTGAGCCCTTCGTCGCCCAGCCGCAGCGCCACGTCCAGGGCGCGCACCTTCGTGCGCGTGAACTCGGCGAACCGGGCGGCCCCCTCCGCGTGATCGGGGTGCCCGTGCGTGAGCAGGGTGAGGCCGACGCGTCTGCCCGCCCTCTCCGCGGTCTCGACGACGGCCCGCAGATGTACGTCGTCGAGCGGCCCCGGGTCGATCACGACCGCGAGGTCGGAGTCCGGCTCCGCGACGATCCAGGTGTTCGTGCCGTCCAGGGTCATCGCCGAGGCGTTGGGGGCCAGGACGTTGACCGTACGGGTGGTGGCGGGCCCGGAGAGGACCCCGCCGCGGGGCTGCCCGGGCAGTGCGGCCGCGTCGCTCATGAGGAGGACCCGTCCGCGCCCTCGCCCGCGGGAACAGACGCGGATCCCCCGGATGCCGGGAGGTGTTTGGTGAACTCGTCGTGCCCCGGCCAGCTCAGCACCAGCTCCTCACCCTCCATGCGGGCCTCTGCCAGTACGGGACCGAGGTCCTGGGAATCCGCCGCCTTCAGCACCTCCGCGGCCGTTCTGTACGGCTTCAGCGCCCGCAGGGTGGCCACGGTGGGCGGCATCATCAGCAGGTCACCCCTGTCGTAGCCGTCGGTCGCGTCGCCCGGCCGGATCCACACCGTCCGGTCGGCCTCGGTGGAGACGTTCCGGGTGCGCTGGCCCTCGGGGAGCGCGGCCACGAAGAACCAGGTGTCGTAGCGCCGCGGTTCGAAGGCCGGGGTGATCCAGCGCGCCCACGCGGCCAGCAGGTCGGAGCGCAGCACCAGGCCCCGGCGGTCCAGGAAGCCGGCGAAGGACAGCTCGCGGGCGACGAGGGCCTTCCGGTCCGCCTCCCAGTCGGCGCCCGTGGTGTCACTCACGACGGTGTCGGCGGCCGGCCCGGCCAGCAGGACTCCCGCCTCCTCGAACGTCTCCCGGACCGCGGCGCACACGACGGCCTGTGCCTCGGCGGCCGTGCCGACGCCCAGACGGCCGGCCCAGGTGTCCAGGGACGGTCCGGCCCAGCCCACGAGGTGGTCGTCGTCGCGCGGATCGACCCCGCCACCCGGATAGGCGTACGCCCCGCCGGCAAAGGGCATGGAGGTACGCCGGCGCAGCATGTGGACGGTGGGGCCGGCGGAATCCGGCCCCGCCGTGTCGTCCCGGAGCAGCATCACCGTGGCCGCACGCCTGGGGGTCACGGCCGTCAGCTCGCCGCCGGCGAGGGCCCGGATCCGGGCGGGCCATTCGGGTGGGTACCACTGACCGTTGGACATGGCCGGAGGCTATCCGTAACAGGGCCGATGTTCGAGGGCCCCGGTCCTCGATGTCTGCCCCTTGCACGCATGAGCCGGACATGCGCGATCCCGCCCGGTCGCCTCGGCCGGACGGGATCGTGGAGGTGCGGGATCAGGCCTCGACGAGCTCGACCTGGACCTCGACCTCCACCGGTGCGTCCAGCGGCAGCACCGCGACGCCCACGGCGCTGCGCGCGTGCACGCCCTTGTCGCCCAGGACCGCGCCCAGCAGCTCGCTCGCTCCGTTGACCACTCCCGGCTGCCCGGTGAAGTCGGAGGCCGAGGCGACGAAGCCCACCACCTTCACCACCCGTGCGATCCGGTCCAGGTCACCGGCGACCGACTTCACCGCCGCGAGGGCGTTCAGTGCGCAGGTCTTCGCCAGTTCCTTGGCCTCATCCGGCGTCACCTCGGCGCCGACCTTGCCGGTCACCGCGAGCTTGCCGTCCACCATCGGGAGCTGCCCGGAGGTGTGGACGTACACCCCGGACCGCACGGCCGGCTGGTAGGAGGCCAGCGGCGGTACGACGTCGGGAAGCGTCAGGCCGAGCTCTGCGAGCTTCGCCTCGACGGCGCCCGCCACTACGGCTTCTCCCGCTTCAGGTAGGCCACGAGCTGCTCGGGGTTGTTCGGGCCGGGAACCACCTGGACCAGCTCCCAGCCGTCCTCGCCCCAGGTGTCCAGAATCTGCTTGGTCGCGTGCACGAGAAGGGGCACGGTCGCGTATTCCCACTTGGTCATGAGCCGACTGTAATGCCTGGCACAGGCGGTCTCGTGCGTAGCCTGCCTGCCGACTGGTTAGGCTCGAAGACGTGAGCAGGTTCCAGGTCGTCAGCGGCAAGGGCGGGACCGGTAAGACCACGGTCGCCGCCGCACTCGCGCTCGCCCTCGCGACCGAGGGCAGGCGCACCCTCCTCGTGGAGGTCGAGGGCAGGCAGGGCATCGCCCAGCTCTTCGAATCCGAGGCGCTCCCCTACGAGGAACGCAGGATCGCCGTGGCGCCCGGCGGCGGGGAGGTGCACGCACTGGCGATCGACGCCGAGCGCGCGCTCCTGGACTACCTCCAGATGTTCTACAAGCTGGGCAGTGCGGGCCGGGCGCTGAAGAAGCTCGGCGCGATCGACTTCGCCACCACCATCGCACCGGGTGTCCGGGACGTCCTGCTGACCGGCAAGGCGTGCGAGGCCGTACGCCGCAAGGACAAGCAGGGCAGGTTCGTCTACGACTACGTGATCATGGACGCGCCCCCCACCGGACGCATCACCCGCTTCCTCAATGTGAACGACGAGGTGGCGGGGCTGGCGAGGATCGGTCCGATACACAACCAGGCGCAGGCCGTGATGCGGGTCCTGAAGTCCCCGGAGACCGCGGTCCATCTGGTGACGCTCCTGGAGGAGATGCCGGTCCAGGAGACCGCGGACGGCATCGCCGAGCTGCGGGCCGCCGAACTGCCCGTCGGCCGGGTCGTGGTGAACATGGTGCGGCCCCACCTGCTGGACGAGGACGCACTGCGTACGGCGTCGGGAGGCCGTCGCAAGGAGATCGCGAAGACGCTCACCCGGGCCGGCGTGACCGGTTCCGCCGCCCTGGTGCGACCGCTGGTCGAGCAGGCCGCCGAGCATGCCCAGCGGGTCGGCCTGGAGCGTGAGCAGCGCGCGGCGCTGACCGGACTGGGGCTGCCCATGACCGAGCTGCCGCTCATGGGCGAGGGAGTGACCCTGGCCGCGCTGTACGAGCTGGCGGAGGAGTTCCGTAAACAGGGCGTCGGCGACGAGGCCGCGGACGCGGCGGGGCAGACGCCGGGGGGCGGGAAGCGAAACGGCTCCGGACGAGGGGTGGGGACATGACACCGGGCACGGACATCGCACGGGGACCGGTCGCGGACGACGCACCGGGACCGGGCACGGACATCGCCCCGGGACTGGAGACCGACGCGCTGCTGGACGATCCGGAGATCCGTATCGTCGTGTGCTGCGGCTCCGGCGGCGTGGGCAAGACCACGACCGCGGCGGCACTCGGTGTACGGGCGGCCGAGCGCGGCCGCAAGGTCGTCGTCCTCACCATCGACCCGGCCCGCCGGCTCGCCCAGTCCATGGGCATCGACCGGCTGGACAACATCCCGCGCCGGGTCGAGGACATCGACGGCGAGGGCGAACTGCACGCCATGATGCTCGACATGAAACGCACCTTCGACGAGACCGTCGAGGCGCACACCGATGCCGAGCGGGCCCACGCGATCCTGGAGAACCCCTTCTACCAGTCGCTGTCGGCCGGGTTCGCGGGCACGCAGGAATACATGGCGATGGAGAAGCTCGGGCAGCTGAGGGCGCGCGACGAGTGGGACCTCATCGTCGTCGACACCCCGCCGTCCCGTTCCGCGCTGGACTTCCTGGACGCGCCGAAACGTCTCGGCTCGTTCCTCGACGGGAAGTTCATCCGGCTGCTGATCGCCCCCGCGAAGATCGGCGGGCGGGCCGGGATGAAATTCCTCAACGTCGGGATGTCGATGATGACGGGGACGCTCGGCAAGCTGCTCGGCGGGCAGTTCCTGCGCGACGTACAGACCTTCGTCGCGGCGATGGACTCCATGTTCGGCGGATTCCGCACCCGGGCCGACGCGACGTACAAGCTGCTGCAAGCGCCCGGCACGGCGTTCCTCGTGGTGGCGACGCCGGAGCGGGACGCGCTGCGCGAGGCCGCGTACTTCGTGGAACGGCTGGCCGCGGAGGAGATGCCGCTGGCCGGTCTGGTCCTCAACCGTGTGCACGGAAGCGAGGCCGCACGGCTCTCCGCGGAACAGGCGCTGGCGGCAGCAGAAAATCTTGAAGGCGTCGGCATTGTGGATCAGACGGCCGGGAAAGCTGGCCTTGGTGACCCGGTGAGCCCGGTGCCCGCCGCCTCACCTGAAGCCCCGGAGTCGCCGCTCTCCCCCGAACGCAGTGACGAACTCCCTCCGCACGAGCCGCCACAGCAGGAGCCGCCTCAGCACGACCGGACATCACGCACCCGCGAGCCGCACGGCCGTGGCCGAAAGTCGCCTGACCCGTCCGGGCCATCCACGCACACGGAAACGGAGCACACGGGAACGGACGGACAGGGCACACCACCCGCTACGGACGCCGTATCCGCCGACGTATCCGTCGAGCAGCTGACCGCAGGCCTGTTGCGGCTGCACGCCGAGCGGATGCAGGTCGTCGCGCGCGAGCAGCACACGCGCGACCGCTTCACCACGCTCCACCCCGAAGTTCCGGTGACCGAGGTGGCCGCGCTGCCCGGTGACGTGCACGACCTCTCAGGCCTCAGAGCCATCGGGGAACTGCTCGCGACCGGGTCCGCTTCTGCCCCGGCCGGAGCTGTGTAGGACCGCCGCAGTCTCCTGCGTGGCGGCCTTGCAGCTCACCCCACGGCGGCGAACGTCTCGTGCAGTTCGTCGTCGTGCAGCGCGTCGTCGTCCAGACCCACCCCTGCGGGCAGCATGCCCGTGGACCGCTCGTACTCACTGCGCGCGGTCTCCAGCAAGCGGCGCCAGGACGTGACGGTGGGCCGTCGGCGCAGCAGAGCGCGGCGCTCCCGCTCCGTCATCCCGCCCCACACGCCGAACTCGACGCGATTGTCCAGCGCGTCGGCCAGGCACTCGGTCCGCACCGGGCATCCGGTGCACACCGCCTTGGCCCTGTTCTGCGCTGCCCCTTGCACGAACAATTCATCCGGATCGGTAGTGCGGCAGGCTGCCTGCGCACTCCAGTCGGTTACCCAGCCCATTCCGGCGCCGTCCTCTCCCGAATCGAGGCTCCCCCACGGCGGCAGCGGCATATTCACCGCTGCCAGTTGAGGACGTTACGGAAGGTGGCGACAGCACAACACCCCCTTCGGGCCCAATCTTGGATGGCCCGAACGGACTATGCGTACGCGGCAGATCACCCAGGGGAGTGATGCGGGGACATGCGCGACCAACCCGGCCACATCAGGGCAGAAAGCCCATGTCGCAACGGACATCAACCGACACATGAGGCGAATTCGGGAACGCCTCGGCATGTGGCTGAATTCTGCTGCGGGCTGTGCAGGGGGGTTGATGCAGGACCCGGCTGCTGTGACAGTTGAGACCAGCTTAGGCCAAGGCCTATCCGTATGTCCGGCGAATGAGAACGTAGGCTGCCCTCATGCCAAAGAAGCGCTCAGGCGGGGGTCTGACGACGACCCAGCAGGCCGCCAAGTTCCTCGGTGTCGCCGCGCTCTCCGGAGCTGTGCTGGCAGGCATCGCGCTGCCGGCCGCCGGCGCCCTCGGGCTCGCGGCCAAGGGGACGGTCGAGGGATTCGACGAGATCCCTTCCAACCTCAAGACCCCGCCGCTGAGCCAGCGGATCACGATCCTGGACAACGAGGGCGGGCTCATCGCGACGGACTACTCGCGTGACCGTACCGTCATCCCGCTCAAGGACATCTCCCCGTACATGCAGGACGCGATCATCGCGATCGAGGACTCGCGCTTCTACGAGCACGGGGCCGTCGACCTCAAGGGCATCCTGCGTGCGATGAACCGCAACGTGCAGGCCGGCGGAGCCGCGCAGGGCGCCTCGACACTCACCCAGCAGTACGTGAAGAACGTCTTCGTCGAGGAGGCGGGCGACGACCCGGACAAGGTCGCCGAAGCCACCCAGCAGACGCTGGGCCGCAAGGTCCGGGAGCTGAAGTACGCGATCCAGGTCGAGGAAGAACTCGGCAAGAAGAAGATCCTGGAGAACTACCTCAACATCACCTTCTTCGGTCAGCAGGCCTACGGCATCGAGACCGCGTCGCAGCGCTACTTCTCCAAACACGCCAAGGACCTGAAGCTGGAGGAGGCGGCGATGCTGGCCGGTCTCGTCCAGTCACCGACCCGCTACGACCCGGTCAACGACGCCGAGGAGGCGACCAAGCGCCGCAACATCGTGCTGCAGCGCATGGCCGTTGTCGGCAGCATCTCGCAGGACGAGGCCGACAGGGCCATCGCCTCCCCTCTCGATCTGAAGGTCAGCAGGCCGAACAGCGGCTGCATCACAGCTGACAACGGCGCCGGCTTCTTCTGCGACTACGTGCGCAAGATCGTCCTGACCGATCCGGCCTTCGGGAAGACCCACGAGGAACGCGCCAAACTGTGGAACCTCGGTGGGCTGACCATCAGGACCACGCTTTCGCCGCGCGCGCAGAAGGCCGCCGACGAGGCCGCGACCTCGAAGGTCAACAAGGACGACAAGGTCGCAGCGTCCGTGGTGCAGGTCGAGCCCGGCACCGGCAAGGTCCTCTCGATGAGCCAGTCCAGGCCGTACGGCCTGGACCAGAACAAGCACCAGACGATGCTCAACCTCGGCGTCAGCAACAAGATGGGCGGCAGCACCTACGGCTTCCAGGTCGGCTCGACCTTCAAGCCGATCACCGCCGCCGCCGCTCTGGAGAAGGGCATCAGCCCGGCTCTGAGCTACACCACCGACTGGAAGATGTCGCTTCCGCTGAACTCCTTCCGCACCTGTGCCGGGGCCCCGACGGGCAGCAGCAACTGGGACCTGGTGAACGAGCTGGAGTCCGAGAAGGGCACCTGGGACATGACGAGCGCGCTCGGCAAGTCCATCAACACCTACTTCGCCAAGCTGGAGCAGAAGACCGGGCTCTGCGAGACGGTCGAGATGGCGAAGAAGGTGGGCTACGAGCGGGGCGACGGCAAGGAGATCGAGGAACACGCCTCGATCACCCTCGGCGGTGAGGTCAGCACCCCGCTCTCGATGGCCTCCGTGTACGCCACGTTCGCCAACCGGGGCACGTACTGCTCGCCCGTCGCCATCGAGTCGATCACCGACGCCAACGGCAAGAAGCTCGACGCCCCGAAGACCAAGTGCTCCCGCGCGATGAGCGAGAGGACCGCTGACACCATCAGCGAGATGCTCAAGGGCGTGGTCGAGGACGGCACCGGCACCCTGGCGGGCCTCTCCGACCGCGACAACGCGGGCAAGACGGGCACGACGAACGACCGCCTCGACGCCTGGTTCGTCGGCTACACCCCGAATCTCTCCACCGCGGTCTGGGTCGGCGACGACATCGGTGAGAAGGCCACCAAGATGTACGACATCACCATCGGTGGCCAGTACTACGAGAAGGTCTGCGGTGGCTGCCTGCCCGGCCCCATCTGGAAGACCGCGATGACCGGGGCGCTGGACGCCTCGGAGACCCCGTCCTTCCAGCCGGTCTCGGTGCCGCGTGGTGCCGAGAAGGTGGCGGACAAGGAGAAGGGCGAGGCCCGCGACGGGGGCGACGAGGGCACCACCGGCGGTAACGGCACCGGCACCGGCGACGACAAGCCCGGAGCCGACCCGATCGGCGGCATCACCCTGCCGCCCGGCTTCATCGGCGGGAACGACGGCGGCGGACGCGGCGGCAACGGTCCCTGACCGTCCGGGCCGCACGGTCCACGCCATGAAATGAAGGAGGGGCGCCCCCGAGCAGGGGGTGCCCCTCCTTCACGTACCGGTCCTTCAGCCCGCGAGCAGCTTCTTCACGGTGGCGGCCACCCGGCCGCCCTCGGCGAGCCCCGCCACCTTCGGGCTGACGATCTTCATGACGGCGCCCATCGCGCGCGGCCCCTCGGCGCCGGAGGCCTTCGCCTCCTCGACGGCCTGCGCGACGATCGCGTTCAGTTCGTCGTCGGAGAGCTGCTTGGGCAGGTACGCGTCGAGCAGCTCGCCCTCGGCCTTCTCCCGCTCGGCCTGCTCCGTCCGGCCGCCCTGGGCGAAGGCCTCGGCCGCCTCGCGGCGCTTCTTCGCCTCCTTGGCGATCACCTTCTGCACCTCGTCGTCGGTGAGCTCACGCGACGTCCTGCCGCTGACCTCTTCCTTGGTGATCGCGGTCAGGGTGAGCCGGAGGGTGGACGAGGTGAGCTCGTCACGCGCCTTCATGGCCGTGGTGAGGTCTTCCTTGAGCTTGGACTTGAGCGTGGTCATGCGGCGATTGTGACAGGTACGGCAGACCTGCCGCCCGCCTGTTTTCGTCCCGCCGCACCGTTTCTGCGACGATGGAGCCATGCGCGCACGCTACGGAGTACCCCTGAAAGCAACGGCAGTCGGCGCAGCGGTCGGTGCCGCCGGCCTCGTGTACGCGGCCGGGTTCGAAGCCCGCTCGTTCCGCCTCCGCCGGGTCACGATTCCCGTACTCCCGCACGGATCCCGTCCGTTGCGCGTACTCCAGGTCTCGGACATCCACATGGTGAGCGGCCAGCGCAAGAAGCGCGCCTGGCTGCAGTCGCTGGCGGGCCTGCGCCCGGACTTCGTGGTCAACACCGGTGACAACCTCTCCGACCCGGAGGCCGTGCCGGAGCTGCTCGACGCGCTCGGTCCGCTGATGGAGTTCCCCGGGGTCTACGTCTTCGGTTCCAACGACTACTACGGCCCGAAGCTCCGCAACCCGGTCCGCTATCTCCTGGAGAAGACGCAGGGCAAGCACGGGCTCAACGGGAACGCACCGGCGACCGGCGTCGTCCACAATCCCTGGGAGCCTATGCGGGACGCCTTCGACGAGGCCGGCTGGCTGAACCTCTCCAACACCCGGGGCCGGATCAAGGCCGACGGGCTCGAGATCGCCTTCACCGGCCTGGACGACCCCCACATCAAGCGGGACCGCTACGCGGAGGTCGCCGGCGGTCCGGAAACGGGCGCGGACCTCTCGATCGGCGTCGTCCACGCCCCCTACCTGCGGTCCCTGGACGCCTTCACGGCGGACGGTTACCCCCTGATCCTGGCCGGCCACACCCACGGCGGCCAGCTCTGCATCCCCTTCTACGGCGCCCTCGTCACCAACTGCGACCTGGACACCGACCGGGTGAAGGGCCTCTCCAGCCACACGGTCGGTGAGCGGCGCTCCTACCTCCACGTCTCGGCGGGCTGCGGCACGAACCGCTACACCCCGGTCCGCTTCGCCTGCCCGCCCGAGGCGACCCTGCTGACGCTGACGCCTCGCGACTGAGTCCCCTGCCGGGAACAAAACCGGATTTCGCCTCCGGGCGCAGGTGGGCTAAAGTAATCGATGTCGCCGGGACAATCGGTGGACATCGGGGTGTAGCGCAGCTTGGTAGCGCGCTTCGTTCGGGACGAAGAGGTCGTGGGTTCAAATCCCGCCACCCCGACAGTGAAATGCCAGGTCAGGGGCCTGATCCACTTAGTGGATCAGGCCCCTGACTCGTTCCCGGAGATCGTTTGGGAGAAAACTGGGAGAAGATCTTGGTCGGCTTCTCCCAGCGGCCGATCGCCCGGCAAGGGAGGCACGCCTCCCACGTGTCCGCTCGCACCTGCGCGGTCGCGAACTTCAGTCGACCACTCGACCTGAGGACAGCCTGTGGACTACGGCCTCAGCAGCACCGACGACGCCGACAACAGCGCCTCTGAACGAGCGGGTCGCCCGTGCTCGGTCTGCGGCACGGTGATGGAATATTGGCGCCCGCGCAGCCAGAAGTACTGCTCCGATCCTTGCCGTACCTCGGCTGCCAAGAGGCAGCGGGTCGAACGCCCGAAGGACGCGCCGAAGGTGTGGCGCCCGATGCAGACGCTCACACCGGGGACGCCTCCGGTGCCCGACCCCGCCAGGACCCGCAAGGTTCCTGGTGATCCTTACTGGAACCCCATCCTCGCGGCTGCGGAACGTGCCACGGGCGGCGAACCTTGCCGGATCTGCGGAGTGCCCGTGTCAAAGAGCGCGCACTGGGAGCACCGCGATCGGCACGTCTGCTCGGGTCGGTGCAACACCACTCTCAAGCGGCGCACGAAGACGCGGATCGCGAAGGGTGAGATCGACTTGGCCGCCATACCTGATCGAGGTGACCGATCCTCCGCCGATGCCGACCAGCGTGTCCGGTTCGCGGCTGCACGGGAACCGCAGGTCTTCGGCACCAGGGCGGCCGACGACGACTTCCCATACGAGTTCTACGGGCTGAGCCCCATCGAAGGCGATGTCATCGAGCGGCACGACTCCGTCACGGCGTACGCCACCGCAACGTCCCTGGGCGCTGACGAGCTCGTCGCGCTGGTCCGGGCAAACTCTGAACCCCACGCGGAGCCGATGGTCGCGATCCACCAGCAGACCGGCGCCCTTCTGGCCTACACGGACCGCATCCTGTGGTGGACCAAGGTGCCCGGCCAAGAACACCCCCTCGTCCAGCAAACTTCGTTCGAGGGAGACGACGGCCGGCAGTGGCACTGGCAGAACGAGATCTTCCGTGACGTGGACGAAGGTGGGAAGACCTACGACTGGGAAGCCTGGGTCTGCGTCGCCGAACCGACACCCACCCTCTGGACTCCGGCATATGCCGCCCGCTCGGAAAAGCAGCGGCGCTCCACCCGGGCCCGCAACAGCTACCAGGCCCGCATGCGCGGCTATGGCACTCTCAACGCAGGCGCTGATCAGGTGGACCCGTTCGGCATCTACGATCGCGATCAATGGGTATGCAAGCTGTGCCACCGCGCCATGAACCCTTCCGCTGAGTGGCCCGACCCGTGGTCCGCCACTCTCGACCACATCCAGCCGGTCGCGGAGAGCGGCGCGCACACAGCCGAGAACCTGCAGGCAGCCCACTGGATCTGCAACATCCGCAAGGGAGACACCTGGGGACCTGGCGAGGCCCAGCCCTCCTAGGACGGGCTGAGCCTGCCTCGTCAGCCGCCACCCTGCAGGAGCCGGTCCAGGGCAGATACCGGGCAACGCGGGTGCAGAGCACGCCTGGCGGCGAGTGCCGCCTCCCACTGCTCGGTCAAGCCGAGCATGAGGCGCCGGCGCATGCCGGGCGTGACGTGGGCATAGCGCGCGGAGACCGAGCCGTCGATGTGGCCCATGCGTTCGTCCATGAGGACCTTCTCGGTGCCGAGGTCCTCCATCATCGTGCGGTGGGTGTGCCGGAGCCCGTGGGGCGTGAGGCCCTTCGCGATCGGTAGCCAGCAGGCGTCAGCCCGAGCAGCTGCCCCTCGGCCTCGGGCTGGGATGCCGGGCCACGGCTCGCCGAGGATCGGCACCGGGCGGGCCTCCTGGGGCGCCTTCTTCGGGTACCAGCCGGAGGCCGCCGGGGTGAAAAGCCAGGTGGCGAAGCCGTTTCGGCGCCAGTGAGCAGCATGGTCCGACGTAGCACCGCCACGTACGAACCCGAGCTCTGCGATGGCGAGCTCGACTCGTATGCGGGTCTCCTCGCGTACACGGTCGGGATGGTTGAGGACGTTCGAGACCGTGCCTGTGGAGACTTCGGCACGGCGGGCGACGTCGACGAGCTTCGCGCCCTGGTGACCGCCGGTACGCGCCACACCCTGGCCCCGGAAGACGTACGTCCTGCCGTGGCAGGAGCAGGGTGTCGGCTTCGTGTGAGCGATGTGGTTGAAGACCAGGGCCGACAGCCAGTCCGCCGAGTCGATGACGCGGTAGCTGTCGTCCTTGGGCGGGCAGCGCACCAGCTCTCCGGTGTCGAGTTCGTACAGCTGCCACTCGACCCGGAAGGCATTGGGCCGCACGAACTCCGTTTCCAGGCCGACGATTTCGCCCCAGCGCTTGCCGGTATAGCCCTTGAGGACGGTGGCGACGAACTCGTCGTCGCGGCCGGACAGTAGGGCGGCCCGCTCTGCGGTGAGCAGGATGCCGAGTGCGTCGGTGACGACCTTCTCCGGCCCGCGGTCACGGGAACGGCCGGCTCGCTTGCCTCGCCCGCGCCGACGGGCCGCCGGGTTGGACGTGAGCAGACCCTCGTCGATCGCGTCCTCGAAGATCAGGTGGAGTGTCGAGCGCCAGGTCTTGACGCTGGAGGCCGCGTACTCGGCCCGCTCCTTCTTCTCCCATGCGTCGACGTCCGTGCGCAGGATGCCCGCGAGCGCCTTCTCCTCGAAGTCGGGGAGCAGGTGCTCCTCGATGTGGCGCTTGTAGTTCTGCATGGTCGAGGCGGCCAGGTCCTGGCCGGCGTACCAGCGGCTGGCGTATGCGCCGAAGGTCTCGTGACCAAGGCCCGGGTCGCGCCACTCACCGCGCCGAACGGTCACCTCTTCCGCGTCTGCAGCCTGCTTGGCCTCGCGCTTGGTGGCGAACTTGACCACGGCGCCCGTGGAATCGGCGACGGTGCCGTACTTGCCGTCCTCGATCTTGTAGCGGCCGCGCCAGTAGCCGCCACGCTTTTCTGCGTAACCCACAGATTTCCCTCCCTTCTGCTGTGTGGGGTGCGTTAAGCCGCGGTCCAGTACTGGGGCTTGGTCGTCCGGCGTGGCGGCCGGACCTTGAGGCGGACAGTGGGCACGGTCGTATCGGGCTGCTGCCGAGCGCGAGGCTTCCGGGGCGGCGCAGGGGTACCAGAACGCTGCGGAGTCTGGACCGGGCGCTCTTCGTGCATGCGGATGATCTCCGCGAGGTGGTCGTCCGAGAAGCGGTACGCGCGGCCGACGCGGGTGAACGGGATGAGTCGCCGACGAGCACGGTCTTTGACCCACCAGGCGGAGCAGCCGAGTACGGCGGCGACCTCCTCGGGGGCATAGAGGCGCGGCAGGGCGGCCTCGGCATGCGAAGTCAGTGCGGAGGCAGGGGCTATCGCGGGTTGGCGCAAGGGATGGGTCCTCTTCTGGCGGGTATGGGGCGCGGCAACGCCGACCCGCCGGTCGATCGCTAGGGATGAGAGTGGACTGCCCGTACTGGGGGTTTGCGGGCCCAGTACGGGAGAGGGAGCAGGGGGCTATACCTCGTCAGCAGGCTCGACGTCGCCGCCAGGCGGAGGGCCGTGCATCTTCAGCATGGTCCTGCTGGCCTCCTCCGCCATGGCGTTGGAGACCATCACGTCGGCTTCCTCGCGGATATCGGGATACTCGGCGAGGTAGGCGTCGAGGGCGTCGCGCGCCTCGGTGAAAGCCAAATTGGCTCTCTGGGTCGCGCGGAACGCGTCAATGATCTCGTCGATGAGCTCCATGGCGCGGGCCTTGGCGGCCAGCTGCGGGGGGCCGACGAGGTTGCGCAGGTCGAGACCGAAGACCTCGGCGAAGCCGATGGTCTCGTCGAGGTTGATGCGACGCTTGCCGTTTTCGATCCGCCAGACCGCGGACGGATTCATCTCGAAGCCGGCCTCGTTCATGCGGTCGGACAGGGCGTTGGTGCTCCACCCGCGCGCCTCACGTTCCAGTTTGATGCGCACCGCGACGTTGCCCTCGCCGCTGAGCAGTACGCCCTGCGGCGGGTCTTCATCCGCCATGGCCACCTCCTTCCGTACGTAGCACTCCCCTGCCATTTGCAAGGACTCCATAAGAGTAGCACGTCTACTGCGAGACGCAGAACACTTCTGCGATCCGCAATTCATGTGGCATAGTGGTGGTCCCACCCGATCAACCCGAGGAGCCCGCACGACCGCACGTGACATGAAAGAAGCCCCCGGCGATGCCGGGGGCTCAAGCGCAAACCTCTCAACCGCCATCCCTAGCGATCAACCTGCGGAGACCGGGATTGCCGTCCCATATGGCCCGCAAGCAGAGGAGCTGATGCCCAGTATGACCGATCCCCAGCCGAATGCGCCATCCCGTCCCAACGGCTCCGGCACCTCATGGCCTCCAGTCGCCGTGCCCGGCCAACCGGCCGGCCCCGTTGCGCCTTCGCCAGAGGAGGACAGCGACGACTGCCCCTCGCCGCCGCCGCTGTCCGAAGGAGCGCAGATCCTGGATGCCCTTCGAGCGCAGGTCAAGCGGTACGTGGCGATGCCGAGCGAGGAGGCCGTCACGTCGGTGGCCTTGTGGGTCGCGGCGACGCATCTGCAGCGCGCGTGGCAGCACGCGCCGCGCCTGGCGATCGTCGCCCCGGAGAAGCGGTGCGGCAAGTCCAGGCTGCTGGACGTGGTGACCGAGACCGTGCACAACCGCCTGATCACGGTCAACGCCAGCGCAGCGGCGATCTTCCGGTCGATCGACGGGGACGACCCGCCGGCCCTCCTGGTAGACGAGGCCGACACCATGTTCAGCACCACCAAGGCCGCAGAGAAGAACGAGGAGGTCCGCGGCCTCATCAACGCGGGGCACCAGCGTGGCCGGCCCACTCTGCGAGTATCCGGGCCCGAGCACCAGGTGCAGGAGTTCCCCACCTTCGCCATGGCCGCTCTCGCCGGGATCGGTGACCTGCCGGACACGATCATGGACCGGGCGGTGGTGATCCGGATGCGCCGCCGCGCGGCAGGGGAGAAGGTGGCGTCCTTCCGCACCAACCGGGACACCCCTGCCCTGAACGCGATCCGCGACCGCCTCCACGCCTGGCTGCAACCCTTGTACGAGCAGGCGATGGCCACGGAGCCCCCCATGCCGGTCGAGGACCGCGCGGCAGACACCTGGGAACCGCTGGTCATCATCGCCGACCTCGCCGGGGGCGACTGGCCCGCGCTCGCCCGCACCGCCTGCCGAACCATGACCGACTACGAGGCCGGCCAGGACGAGGAGGGCGGTCTACGCACCCGCCTCCTGGTCGGGATCCGCCGTGCCTTCGCCGCTGTGGGCGACCCGGCCGTGCTGAGCACGAAGCATCTGCTGGAATCCCTGAACGCGGATCGGGAAGCTCCCTGGGCCGAGTACGGCGCCAACGGGCTGACTCCACGGGGACTGCAGCTGCTCCTGAAGCCGTACGGCATCGGCTCAGCCAACCGCCGCTTCCCCGACGGCGCCCAGGCCAAGGGCTTCGCGCGGAACCAATTCCTCGACACCTGGGCCCGCTACTGCCCCGAGCCCAGGGCTGTGGCCGAGGCCGCCCGGCCGGCGGATGAGCCGCTGCCCGACACCGCAGCCTGACCCGACTCCACTCGCACCACTCGTCCCCGCGCAGGTCAGCGCGGGGACGAGTGGGAGAGCCGCAACGAGTCGAGTCGACATCACCACGCCACCCGTACCTGTTCTGACCAGGCACGCGACGAGTGGTACGAGACATCGCACCTCACGGCGGCCACCCCTGCCCTCCCCTGCGCCAAGGCCGCCGCCCCCGAGCCCACCTGGAGTACCCCGCTTGCCTGCCCGCATCACCGCCCTCCTCGGCCGAGGCGATTCGCATCGGCATCACCCTGCTACTGCTCCACGAGATGCTCGCCGGACAGGCGCACGTACCACCCTGGTCCTCGGGCTGGTAGCCGTGGTCCTCATAGCCTTTCGGGTCTCGTGGAACGCACTGTCCGACGTGGCCCGTACCATCGGCGCGGACACCACCGCCGCCCTGCTCTACCCGATCGTGGTCGACGGCCTGATAGCCCTCGCACTGGTCGCCACGCTCGTGCTCACGGGTACGGACCGGAAGTTCGCGCTCCGGGTCCTTGCGACCTACACGCTCGCCAGCCTCCTGCTGAACTACGTGCACGGCCTCATACCGACCCTGCACACCGAGTCGACGCAGTGGGGCCGACTGGCCGACTGGGACCCCGCGAACTGGGCCCTCGTGCTGCTGGCCACCTCGCTCCCGGTCGGGTCGATCTACTTCGGATCGGACCTCGTGGCAAAGGTGCTGCACCACAACCCCGAGTCGGCCGACTCTGCCGAAATGGCCTCTGCCCAGTCGGCCGGCCGTCCAGCCATCGAGTCGGACGGCGAACGAGCCGACGTGCACGCCACTGACCAGGCCAAATCCGGCCCGGCGCAGGTACCTGAGCCGACTCCCACGAAGGTCGTGGAGGGGCTCGTGACAGGGCCGACTGAGGCCGACATGTCGGCCACCTCTAGCCGATCACGGCAGTCGGCCGCCGTGCCGGCGTCGACCGGGGCTTCGCCGCGTCGGGCGGCCGGTCGGGGTCGAGCCACCGCCAAGTCGACCGCCGACCGTCCCCGCACCGACGCCGAGGTCCTAGACGAGGCACGGCTCCTGACCGCCGACTGGAGTGACGACCGACTGACAGCCATGCGTCTGCGTAGCGCACTGGAGATCGGCCAGAAGCGAGCCCGCATCGTGCGTGACCAGCTGAGGGCCGAGCGCACCACCAACGCCGAGCCCGTCACGTACGGCGGCGTCGAGGGCGAGCCTCTCGGCGGACTCGACGATGCCGACCAACAGCAGGAACAGAACCCAGCTACAGCCCTTTCCGGCGCCGCCTGATCTCTGCGCTTGCCCCGTGCCCTCCTGTGCCGACGAGCACGAGGACACGGGGCCCAGCGATCACTCCGCTCCTAGCCACCCTCGGAGAACCAGCCCGTGCACGACCAGCATCACGAACTCCCACCCCAACAGCAGGAGATGACCACCGACCCCGACAGCGCAGCAAGTTGTCGGGTAAGGAGTCCTTACCCGGCCTCCGCCCCACGGGAGGCGGAGGCGTCCGGCGCCGAGGCGGCACCGGAGTCGGCCGGCCTGGGGAGGCCGACCGTGATCGGGACCAGCAAGCAGTCGTCGACCCCGCCATCTAAGCCCACGCATCGCCGCCGCCTGCGCGACAAGCAGCTGCGCGAGCGCCGCGTCCACCCGCGCTACAACGACGACGAGTTCACCCTCGTGAAGAACGCCGCCGCTCTGAGCCACATGGCGCTCGGCGGCTACGTGGCTGAGTGCTCGCTCGCCGCCGCCCGCGCCGAGGATCCCACCGCTTCAGTAGCCGACTACCGCACCATGATCAAGGCACTCATGGCCGCCAACGGCCAGCTCGGGAAGATCGGCAACAACCTCAATCAGCTCACCTGGCACCTCCACAAGGACGGCTCCTGGCCCCACCCCGCCGCCGTCCAACGTCTCCTCGACCGCATCGACGCGTCCGTCGCCGCACTGGGCACCGCCATTGCCCAGGTAACCGAGGGGCGGTGAGCGGGTGATACCAAAGATCATCCTCAGCTCTGGCCCGAAGGCCACCCGCCGTACGATCGGCTACCTCTTCGGCAAGGGCCGCGCCAACGAACACGTCGACCCGCACCTCGTGGCCTCCTGGAACGGCTTTGCCCCTGACCCCGGCCGCAGCCCCCACCGCGATCCGAAGGACGCGATGGCCCAGCTCGTCGCGCAGCTCGACCAGCCCGTGCGGATGCTCGGCGACAAAGCGCCCAGGGACACCGTGTGGCACTGTCCCGTCCGCGCCGCTCCCGAGGACCCGATCCTCACCGACGCCCAGTGGGCCGACATCGCCCGCCGCATCGTGGCCGCCGCGGGCATCGCACCCGCCGGGGACGACGAAGCCTGCCGATGGGTGGCCGTCCGCCACGCCGACGACCACATCCACATCGCCGCGACCCTCGTACGCCAGGACGGCCGGCGTCCCGAGCGCGGCTACGACCAGCGTGCCGTCCAGCGCGAGGCCCGCAAGATCGAGGTCGACTACGGTCTCAGGCGGTTGAAGCAGGGCGACGGCACCGGCGCCAAACGCCACAGCAGCAAGGAGCACTTCAAGGCCAAGCGTCTGGGCCAGGACGCCACCTCCCGAGATCTTCTACGCCTACGGGTTCGCCGGGCCGTCGCGGCGGCATCCGACGAGGCCGAGTTCTTCGCCCTGCTGGAGGCGACGGGCGTGACCGTGCGCCTCAAGCTCGGTCCCTCCGGCGACGCGCTCGGCTGCAACTTCGCCCTGCCCGAGGACACCAACGACAAGGCCGAGCCAGTGTTCTACGCCGGCTCCACCCTCGCCCCCGACCTGTCCCTGCCCAAGATCCGCAAGAGCTTCGCCGTCACCAGCTCTGCGCCGGTCGCTGCCCGACCGGGTGACCCGTGGCATCAGGCGACAGCCGCCGCCGAACGCATCCCCCACCACCTCATACGCGGCGACGATCCGACCGCCCAGGGGCAGCTGGGGACTGCTGCACGGAGAGGTGACACCTGACCTGGCTTGCTGAGAGGCGGCCTGGAAGGATGTTGCAGTGCCCAAGCCGTATCCGAAGGAGTTCCGCGAGGACGTTGTGCGGGTCGCGCGTAATCG